>Ga0222421_100048_pt1 | contig 224123 bp, 163 predicted proteins | sample 3A1ome_2_FD_182473 | JGI IMG/M metagenome (GOLD analysis project Ga0222421, IMG submission 182473) | Enriched microbial communities from leaf-cutter ant dump, University of Wisconsin, Madison, United States - 3A150A (version 2) | ecosystem: Environmental > Terrestrial > Nest > Insects nest >... | reverse complement strand
CCTACACCGTACGTGCCTGTTGAGGCTGTTTTCACCAGGTTAATGCCCGGTGTTTGGGTTAACGGTACCGTCTCATCATCCGTATCCGTTACATCCGAGCCGCCGCCAGGAGGTGTACCTTTGGTCGTTGCCGTATTATCAATCTTACCATTATTCACATCCGACTGCTTAACTACGTAAGTAGCTGTGAAGGTCGTTTCTGCACCCGGAGCCAGGCTGGCTACTGAAGCTGGAGTGATTGCACTCAGACCAGGTAGTGGGTCAGTCACTGTAACGTTAGTCAGCGTCACATTACCCGTGTTCTTCACTTTGAAGCTGTAGGTGATTACATCGCCTACACCGTACGTGCCTGTTGAGGCTGTTTTCACCAGGTTAATGCCCGGTGTTTGGGTTAACGGTACCGTCTCATCATCCGTATCCGTTACATCCGAGCCGCCGCCAGGAGGTGTACCTTTGGTCGTTGCCGTATTATCGATCTTGCCATTGTTCACATCCGACTGCTTAACTACGTAAGTAGCTGTGAAGGTCGTTTCTCCACCCGGAGCCAAACTGGCTACAGAGGCAGGAGTAATAACACTCAGGCCTGGTAGTGGGTCACTTACCGTTACATTGCTCAGCGTTACATTACCCGTGTTCTTCACTTTGAAAGTATACGTGATCGTACTTCCTACACTGTGAGGGCCAGCCGAAGCGGTCTTGGTCAGATCAATCTTCGGAGTCTGGGTTAACGGAACCGTCTCATCGTCTGTATCCGTTACATCCGAGCCGCCACCAGGAGGTGTACCTTTCGTGGTTGCTGTATTATGAATGCTACCGGTATTCACATCCGCCTGCGTTACCGTATAAGGTGCGGTGAACGTTGTCTCTGCATTCGGAGCCAGGCTGGCTACTGAAGCTGGAGTTATTGTTCCCAAACCCGGTAGGGGGTCACTTACCGTTACATTGCTCAGCGTTACATTACCTGTGTTCTTCACTTTAAAACTATACGTGATCACAGAGCCCACACCGTATGTACCGGTCGGAGCCGTTTTTACCAGGTCAATACCCGGTGTACGGGTCAATGGAACCGTCTCATTATCGGTATCCGTTACATCCGAGCCGCCCGGAGGCGTACCTTTCGTTGTCGCTGTATTGTCGATTTTACCATTATCCACATCAGCCTGCTTAACCGTATAGGTTGCCGTGAAGGTCGTTTCTGCACCCGGAGCCAGGCTGGCCACAGACGCAGGAGCAATAGCGCTCAGGCCCGGTAATGGATCACTTACCGTTACATTACTTAATGTTACGTTGCCCGTGTTTTTCACCTTAAAGCTGTAGGTGATCACAGAACCCACACCGTACGTGCCTGTTGAGGCCGTTTTCACCAGGCTTATGGCCGGCGTATAAACGGTTATGGTAGCTACCGCATCATCACAATGGGTAGGTCGTATTTTCAAACAAATGGTATACGGATAGGTATAGGTACCTGCCGGTGTACCCGGTGGTACTGTAATCGTTCCGTCTGCATTCATCACCAGGCCAGAATAGCTGGGTGTACCCGGTGTCAGGTTGATCTCCGATGGATTTACCGGCTGATCTTTAAACGTGTCGTTCACCAATACACTGCCTGTGGTGCCACCGGTTATCCCGTTATAGGGGCCGTACGTATCGTCATTGGCTTCAATACATACTTTCTCCGTTACTTTTACTTCCGAATAGGCCGGACTCTCACATGGACCCGTTCTGGCCACATAAAATGCATAATACGTACCTGTTCCTACGGCTAAAATATCTGTATCAGAGAGTTCGGTACCGTTTTGCCTGTTGGCTGTACTCCACCATTCCAGATAAAACCCGGTTGGAGTAGGACTCTTGATAGCATCATTCAGATCGGCTGTAGTGGTAGGACATATCTGCAAATCCACAACTCCCGGTGAGGTAGGTGCACCACATATCACCACATCTCCTGTCTGACCAAAATTGTATATGGCCTCCTGCGCATCTACCGTGGTGCCGTCGGCCATACTACCGCGTATCCTGTGCCCCACATAGCCAAATTTCTTACTGCACTGCTTGATCAGCAGCGTGGTATGGCCTCCGGTTTCCACGGCCATTATGAAATCTGACAGATTTAATTTGGTATTATCATAGGTAGAGCTGGTGTTTCTGCCCGGCATTAATAATGGAGAAGTAATAGCACTTGAGGTGGATTCGGGAAGGCCCAACATACCATACGAGTTCCCTCCCCAGGACCAAACTTTACCATCGTTGGTAATAACACTGATTGCCGCATTGTTCTGTACCTGAGTACCCCTGTCATGCTCCATAGGACTAATCCATACTACATTACTCCCAATGCTATAAGTTGCCCCTCCCGTTGTTGTACTGGCCGTTACCTGCCCCCAGACATTGGAATTGGAGGTAGTCCCATTACCCAATTGTCCGTGCCGGTTATCTCCCATAGCAAAGAGCCGTCCGTCTGTCGCTAACAGATAATAAGTTCTCCCAAAAGAACCCCCACTACCTGATGAATAAGCGGTCGTCATCCCGATCATCTTCGGAGTAACACCGGCTGGTTTATAGATCTCTGTGGCAAAACTTCTGTCTTGTGCAGCTACTTCTGAAGATGGTGTCGTAGCATTTCTCCTTGTACCCGCTCCCCAGGTATAAATATTACCGTCTGAGGTAAGTGCCATAAAAGTCTGGTACGTACCTCTTACAGCTACCACATTCTCTAAGGGCGTATTAGCCCCCGTGCTTACCCGGTGCCAGAGAAGGTCATTTGTACTGTTATCTGTTGCGCCGTCTCCATAAGCTACACCGTTTACGGTAAGTACCCATGCTTGTCCTGTACAGGTGACGATAGCCAAGCCCTCACGGGTACCAAATAGCATTTTCACATCTTCCGGGCTAACGCCGGTAGGCAGCCCGTCTGCTTTAGTCCCGGAACCTCCGTAAGTTCCGATAGCTACTTTTCTGAAACTTCCACCCGACACATTGGAAACGTTAGGAACTAAAATACCGGCGTCCCCCCACACATACAATCCGCTGGCTGTCAACACCGCAAACTGCTGATTATTCGAGCTACTTGCTCCCGTGAATTTCAGGACTTTGCCGGTGAGTTTATTCGTTCCGGAACCAAAGTTATCGCCACTTAGCACTCCTGTAGGATCGGTGGTGGTGAGGATGTTACCCGATTGGCCGGCACCGTTCTGCGCTGTCCCTTGTCCCCATACTTTTACCGTACCGTTGGCTTCCCGGATCATGCTGGAGTGAAAAACCCCTACAATATTGTCGTATTCTATCTTAGCGGGATCTGTGCTGTAAATGTAGGTGTTGGTGATACAATCGCCCGTTGCACAATTCTGCGCCTTTACTCCCTGTGTTACTCCTGCCACAAAAAACAGGAATACTATTGCTCTAAAGTAGTGTATAAAATTTCTCATGCTTATTGTATTTTAGGCGTTAAGGTATAGGGCTGCACTTCTCCGTTAAAATCCATAAAGTTCAGCTGGATGTTATTTCCTGCTTCGGCCTGGCCTTCGAGTACAAATTCTAGGGTATTTACGCCTGGCTTAAGGGTGGTTTCTCCGTTTTTTACCTTTCCGGTGATCGTAGAACCTACGCCAAAGCTGCCAAAGCCCTGGTTGTATACGGCTGTACTGTTGTCGTACGATGTGTAATTCACGTTTACGCTAACGGTAATGCCGTTGGCCGGCCGGTCGCCTGTTATCTCTTTCGAAAACCGGATAGTGGAAAAGTCAAAATCTACCTTTACAGGTCTTACTTCTATGGTCACCTTTTCCGGGAAATGGGTATGATCGCATGTGCCGGGATCATGATTAATCTCTTCGTGGATATACAGCGTATAATTTCCCGGCTTGCTGAAAACATATGGGCTTACATCCCCTTTTTTACCGAGAATAAGCGATCCGTTTTCATCCTTAAGCTCCCAGCTGACATTTTCTCCCAAAGCATAGGAAAAAGGCGAACTGAAATCAAGTACCCGCTTTTCTTCCTGTTGACTACTATACTTCATAAATTGAGAAAGGCCGCTTATTTGCTGTGCAAACAGGGAAGAGCCACTTAAAAGCATCAACAGGAGCGCAAAAACATGCTGCAGCCTGGCCGATGCGATACATGAAATATATTTTCTCATGATAAAAATGTTTAACAGGATTATTTTAAAAATTTTGTCTTTTACAGGTAATAAGGCACTCCCTGTTCGTGTAAAAATATTTTTCATTACAGCTAAGCAGGCTTTAAAATTGAGATGGGAAACAAAAATTAAAGGGGAAAAAATAAGGCAAAAGCCTTTACTTATCCATTGAAGTGATTTCCGAAAGGTAAGCATCATCGTATAAATTTTGACAATAATATACTAGTTTACAGATAATTAAATAACTCTTCGTATCCCATTTCCCTATTCGGGACTGCACGAGGCCGAACATCGGGGTGAACAGCATACGTTGAGTACACATGTTCAATGACAAATTACGTGCCGTAATTGGAACGGTTGCCCGAAAAGGCTACCAAAGGATCGTCCCTAAGGGACTTTAGCGGATGATTTTGTTTTACCGTAAGGTTATATTTTCCGTACTTTTGTTGTGTGCATTTGCCGGCTTCCGGCCCGGGAGGAGCAACATTACGGTAAAACGGAGAAGAGCCTTTTTAATAGTTCGCAAGGAGTGACAATACGGTAGACCGGGCCAACGAGCCGGCCCCAAATGCCATCGTCAATGGCCAGCAGGCCTTACCTGCCCTACAAATTCACGGATACCTTTTTCCAGGTCATTTTCAGCGGCTTCCAGCACCCGTACAAACTGGCTGCCGATAATAGCGCCTGAAGCATGCTTTGCCGATCTTTCAAAGCTCTCCCGGTCCTTAATGCCGAAACCTACCAGGCGTGGATTTCTCAGGCCCAGGTTATTCACCCGTTCAAAATAGGCTTCCATGTTGGCGTTGACTCCCGAGATGGCGCCGGTTACGCTGGCCGAAGAAACCATGTAGATAAAGCCCGAAGAAGCATTGTCGATCTGGTGGATCCGCTCATCGGATGTCTGGGGGGTGATAAGGAAGATATTGAGCAGACCGTATTGCTCAAAGATCCCGCTGTAGCCGGCCAGGTATTCGTCGAGCGGCAGATCCGGGAGGATAACACCGTCTATCCCCAGCTCCTGACACTTCCGGCAAAATGCCTCCACGCCGTACTGGTACACGGGGTTAAAATAGCCCATCAGGATAACGGGCAGGGTAATACCCTCGTTACGAAAGTTCTGCAGCTGTTGAAAAAGCCGGGCAACGGTCATGCCGTTATCCAGGGCCCGTTGGTTAGAAGCCTGGATGGTCTCACCGTCAGCCACGGGATCGGAGTAGGGCATACCGATCTCCACCAGGTCTGTTCCGGCCTCCTGCAGGGCAGCCAGGATACTGCGGGTATCATCAAGCCGGGGGAAACCGGCCGTAAAATATATGCTGAGTATGTCTTTTTTCTTCTCTGTAAAGAGCTTTACTATCCTGTTCATAATTCGTTCCGGGTACCTGGCTGATCACCATTCCCATTACTATTCGCTTTTAACAATTCACTTTTCACTCGCTCTCCTGGTACACCACGTGCATCACCGTCTGTCCTACTGCCTTCAGGGTATTTTTATTTATAGCGCTCATGTTATCTCCCAACGTATGATGATACGGGAAGAAGTTTCCGCCGGTACTGTCTATCCGGTAGTCAATAATATCAATCATCGGGATTTTTGCAATCTCATTTACCGGTACATGGTCATCGGTTATGCCTCCGCCCGGTGTATTGGGAAAATATGTACCGAATCCCAGTTGGGAAGCCGCATTCCATACCGTAGAAATGATGCTGGGTGCATAATGAAGGGAATATTGCTCATGGTAGAAACGGGCATCCGCCGCACCCACCATATCCAGGAGTATCCCGTAATACGCAGAATAGCCTGCTTTATGGGGTGTTTTCGACCAGTATTCCGAGCCCAGGCACCATCCGCCGTTCGCCAGCTCCGATACATCCCCTGTATAGCCTTCCGGCGCACCCCAGTCTTCCACATCAAAAAGAACGAAATCTACGCCTGCTTCTGCAGAATCCCGGGCCAGGTTACGGGCAATTTCCATCAGCACCCCCACCCCGCTGGCCCCGTCGTTGGCACCGTCAATAGCCTTGTTTTTCTGATGCGGATCTTTGTCTGATATAGGACGCGAATCCCAGTGAGCCGCCAGCAGGATACGTTTCGTTGCTTCAGGCTTATAGCTTGCCACCAGGTTAATACCGGGAACGGTCTTCCCGTTATACAGCACGGCATTGAATTTCTGCTCTGTTACCTGGTATCCGAAAGACCGGAATTTCCCGCTCATCCATTCTGCACATTTCTGCTGCGCCGTGCTTCCCGGAACGCGGGGCCCGAAACTCACCTGCTTCTCAATATAAGCATAGGCTGAATCGGCTGAAAACGCAGGAACAGCCACTTTAACAGCCTCCCCGGCAACTTCCGTTTCCTCCGTTTTTTCGGTTTTACGACAGGAAGAGAATACTACCACATTGGCCAGGAAAAAGAGGCAACAGGCCCTATAGAACGACATATTTTAGTGTTTTTGAGCAAAGTTAGTTGATTTTTAATTTTCAAGTGTATAAATTCGTATTGTATTTGGGGAAACCCGCTTACGTGCTATAAAAAATTGCTTTCCTAATTATCACACCAGCATGAAAAAGTATCTTACTATTTCAGGAGTACTCCTGTCGTTTAGTTTGTTCAGCTCATTTGTAGGTCCGGAGGTGCCGGATTCCGGTAAAAAAGTAGTCAATTACGCTATTTTCGGTAAAAAATATGCCGCAGTGTCTATTGTAAGCAACAGCCTGAAAGGGCATGTTTACTACCTGGTCAGCGGGCATGGCGGGCCTGATCCCGGAGCCGTAACGCGGGTAGACGGCCAAAAGATCTCCGAAGACGAATACGCCTACGACATTACCCTGCGGCTGGCCCGTAACCTGATCTCCCACGGCGCCAAAGTATATATGATTGTCAAGGATGAAAACGACGGTATCCGGGATGACAAATACCTGAAAATGGATACGGATGAAACGTTGCACGGCGGACTGAAGATCCCGCTCAACCAGAGCGAGCGGTTAAGGCAGCGTACCCGGGTAATCAATAATCTCTACGAAGAAAACAAACGTTTGGGCTATACCACGCAGCGGGTGATCGAGACCCACGTAGACTCGCGCCAGACCGATCAGAAAATCGATGTGTTTTTCTACTACAACCAGGACAAGGCAGAGAGCAAAAACCTGGCCTACCACCTGCGCGATACCCTTCTGGAAAAATACCAGGCCAAGCAGAAAGGCCGTGAATATAACGGGAGTGTGTCATCAAGAGGGCTCTGGATGATTAACCAGACCCTACCCCCTATTGTTTATATTGAACTCGGGAACATCACCAATGAACAGGACCGGAAACGGCTGTTGATTGCCGATAACCGCCAGGCGCTGGCTAACTGGCTTTCGCACGGAATACTCAGGTATGAGTGAAAAACTAAAAACTAAAAGTTAAAAGTTTTGGTACAATTAGTCTATATAAAAAGAATGTACCTTAACTTTTAGTTTTTAACTTTTATCTTTTAACTTAATCAGCAGGTCTACCGTTACAGTAGCCGTGTCGTGTATTTTAATAAATTTCACCGGTGATTTCGGTACAATATTATATGCATCCAGGGAGATGTTCTGGGTAGCATACATCCGGAAAGTATCTGCGTCGGTTCTGATCACCGTGGTTTTTATTTTCTGAGGAAGCTTTTTACCGGCTATGGTCAGGTAAGTGGCTGCGTCAAAATACTTCGGTATATTCAGGGGGAGGTCGTTCATCTGGTGGAGCGCATTGACCGACACCAGCTCCAGCTCTATATGGGGGTATTTGTCGGCCGACAACGTCTCTCTCAGGTCGTTATTGATATTTTTATTCCGGCAGTTGATCATCTTCACATCCAGCTTCAGTGCCGTATTGTGAAATTGCAGCACACCGGTATTACCGGCAAATTCTGCCGTCTGATCTGTTGCAAAGCTCATGTTATCCAGGCATTTACAGCTCACTCGGGTAAGATTGGTGTTCAGGTCCAGCGAAACCCGGCTGCTGGCCTGTATGCTGTAATACACTTTATCTTTTCCGCCGGTAAAGAAGAGAAGAAAGATCAGGAGTAAACGGGCCATGGAATGAGGTAATTTATATCGGGAAAATTATTAACTGAATGTAGTTCCCGGGTACATCCGGTTCTTGTCAAGCCGGTTCTCGTCAAGCCGGGCCGCGCAGGCTCGAACTGACAGATGGAGCTGCCACTTGTCAGTTCGAGCGAAGTCGAGAACCGGGTGATTAATTATTCACACTTCATCAGAATCCTATTACAGCCTCCATCACAAATCCGTTGAACTGTCCGCCGCTGAGCACGTTTCCGGTAGGGAAATCGCTGTAGGTCTGCTTCATGATCTCTCCTTTCATCAGCACATTCGGAAGAATGAACCAGCCGGCGGCCAGTGCAGTCCTTGCACTGCTTTGCTCGGCGCTATTGCTGGTCAGAAACTGGCCGTTTACCGTATTGATCCGGGCACCTACAAAGAGGTTCTCGTCTTTACCGAAGCGGTAGATCAGGTCGGCAGCATACTGGTTGGCTTTCCGTTTTTTGGTCTCGGTATGCAGCTTGCCTTTTGCGGTTTCCAGGGTACCAAAGAATTCCAGTCCTTTGTATTTGAACAGCCCGTTCAGCTGGAATGCAGCAAACTGGTTGGCAAAATTAGGATTTAACCTGCCGGTAGCAAAGTTGTTAGCCGGTGTAGAAGCCGCGCCGCTGGTTATGGCCGGAGCCATCGCCATGAAATACTGGCTACCTGTACGGTCACCCGCATACATGGTGTTTCTTCCCTGGTTGTTGTTAACGTATACAGAGCCTGTCAGTCTCATGCGGGTAACTTCATTCAGGTTCTTGTCTATACCGGCTTTGGCGTAGATAGAAGGGCTTCTTTTATAGGTTTCAGTCGTGCTGCCGGGTTTCAGGGTAGCCTGGTGCCCGCCGCTGATCAGACCGTTAGAAACCCCGATCATCCCCAGGAGGCCGTTTTTCTGTGCATAAACCTCACCGGCAATCTCCGTAGCAAAGGCATCCATGATATAGTTCTCTCCAAACGGGTTGTAGAGGGCATGGCCGCCGTCGTTTCTGCGGAAGTGTGCATCGCCGTAATTCACCTCAAAGTGTCCTGCTTTGATGGTAATTATTTTAGAGAGATCTTCCCACAGCTGGCCTTCAAACGGGATCTTGTCAATCTGCAGGTAACCGCCTTTTACCCAGGTTTCCTGGTGATGCTTGGAAGACAGGTAGGTGGTGAGGTTCAGCAGGATACCGTCGGCCAGCTGGGCATCGAGGTAAAGGTTAGCCATGGCCAGGCCAAATCCCGGATCCAGGCGGTACAGCTCTACTGAACCGTCGTTTTTGTGATCCAGTGCCTGGAACTGCTGTGTAAAGCCCGCTCCCAGCTTAGCTTTAACGCCTTTAAATTCCGATTCTTCTTTTTTAGGCTCAAACTGGTTGATGCCCTCTTTATCATACGGTCTCAGATTATAAATCTTAGGCTGCTGTCCGAAGGTAAGCATAGGCACCATACCCAGCACCATTATGCGTAGTACATTTTTCATTTTATCAGAATTTTTAAGTTATTTTTTTACAGTAAGATCAAAGATCACGTCTACTTCATTGTCTACTTTGAGGGCGCCGGCCACAAAAGAGGGTGCCTTCAGGCCGTGATTGGTAAACAGCACTTTGTCAGAACCCTTGATTTTCAGGTCGCCGTTGGCCAGTGGAGTGAGCGTAACCGTCATGGTCGTATTTTTAGTTACCCCGGCAATGGTCAGCTTCCCGTCGGTTACGGCCACAAAATCATTTCCTTTCCGGGTAAGCGATTTCGTTTTTCCGAACTCATAGGTAATGACCGGAAACTGGTCGGCGTTCAGGGCCTTGTACGTCCGGGAGTCCATCTGGTCGGAATCTTTGTCGCTCTTGATATCTTTTACATTCACCTTCAGCACCGCTGAGTTGATGGCGGTTACCGCGTTGTCTTTTACTTCAATGTTACCGGTAAATGCTGAGCGGGAAACGGTAGATGACCATTTGTGCATGGTAGAGTTTCCCTGTACTTTAATGTCTGTAGTTTTAGTGGTGAAGGTCTGCGCTACGGCCACATTGAACATTCCGGCGAGGGTAAGGAGTACGAGTAATTTCGGTTTCATGATACTTTCTGTTTGTTTCTGTACCACAAAATTTCACTCTTAAACCCGCCTATCCTATGAGCAGAACTTTACATGAAAGTGAATACTATCATGTGCATATATGACGATGATCAGACATTGAAGAAATCCCCGGTTATTTGATCACAAAGGTGGTCTGTCCCACGCGGAAGCCCTCTGCATACAATTCTACCTTATACTGGCCTTTCTCGTACTTTTTGTCGCGGTCATAGACAAAATCCACGGTTTGCCCGGTATTGGTATAGAAGATAACCTGCTTGGCTGTATAAACGGTTTCTTTCCCCCCGAAATTGAAGGTGCCCGAGCCCAGGGCCATATCGGAGATCACATTGCCTGTAGGCTCCAGCAGGCGCATATAGATGGTTTTGTTTTCTTTTTGGGTGAGGGAGTTCTCAGCCAGCCGGAAGGTCACCTTGATACGGTCTACCCGTTTCGATTTGAACTCGTCTCCGTCACGCTCTTTTCCCCGCCGGTTAATGGCGGTAACCAGGTAATTGACCGGGCGGAGGGCCGCACCGATGGTCACTTTTTCATTCAGCTCCCGGTTGGTAACCGCGTAGTGGCTTACGGTATCGGTGAGGGCATCTTTCTGCCTTGAAAGCTCGGCGTTGGCGTCTTTCAGGGTCACATTGGTGCGGTTGAGCTCCTGGTTTTCACCCGAAAGCCGTACATTATCGGCCCGGAGCTTTTTCAGCTCATCCTCTTTCTGAAGCAGCAGGCGTTCGTAATTTTTGATCTTGGCGTTATACTCCTCCATGTTCACCGAGTTGGTATGGATGAGATTCCGTTTGTCGTTTTCCAGGTCTATCTTAATGGCTTCGAGCTCATCGATACGCCCGCCCAGGGCGGCAAGCTCGCTCATTTTAATATCGAGCTCCCGGGCTATCGAATCCAGCCGGAAGTTGGTTTGGATAATTTCAGCGGTCTTTTGTTCTATTTCCCTGGATTTATCATCCACGGTTTGCTTTTCTTTAAAATACAGGTATCCGAAAAAACCGGCGATGGCAAGGGCAAGGATGAGTCCGGCTTTTACAATTGAATTGTTACTTTCATTCTCCATTGGTACACGTAATTTACGCAAAAATAAGTTAATATTCTGAATATCAGATGTGCTTCGTTTTATTTAAGCGTTTTTTCTTAAAAAGGCCGGATATCTGTTCATTTTTTCCCGATCTTTCTTAAATTTGCACCTCCAAAGTTCGGGATGTAGCGCAGCCCGGTAGCGCATCCGTCTGGGGGGCGGAAGGTCGCAGGTTCAAATCCTGTCATCCCGACATCACAGGACAAATGAGATTTATTTTCGTTTGTCCTGTTTTTATTTTCGCATAACGCACTGTCTATCATATAAATAAACCGTACCGCCTCATTCACTCTACCGGTTCGAAGTGAACTTTTTTCAAAATGCATTTTTTCGGGGAACATCGAACCAATCAACCGCCGTTTCTTCTCTGTGTCTGCAGTTTCATAGATATAATCTGCCCGCAGCAGCGTATCTATCCCTTTATCCAGCAGGTCTTTCATGTTGACCTCGGGGTGTGAAAGCCCGCTTAGCCGGGCTTGCAGCTTCTCTACCTTTTGATTATAGTCTGATTTCATTTCCCTGAAATCTTCCGGGTCGATTTGCCTGGAGGATAACAGATCACGGATATAAGACAGCTTATCTTCCAGCTCGCTGAGCTGCCCCAGAAGTTGTTTTCTGTCATCCTGTACGTGAGCGGTTCGCCCGTGCCAGGCTTCCTGTAAAACTATCTTATACAATTCAGCCATTTCCGGGCGCGGAATATATTTCTTCAGTTCGTCAACAAACTGCCGGTTAACTTCTTCTGCACTGTACCTGAATTTACAGCCCGCAAAACAGTGATAATACGAATAATGCCTGGAGCGCCCCTTTGATAAACTCCCCGTCAATATTTTGCCGCACTCTGGACATACCAGGAAACCTCTTAAGGGCAGCACTGAATCTGAAACCACCTTTAACCGGAACTGCTTCCGTTTTCGGCCATCCAGTACATCCTGCACGCGATAAAAGAGATCTTCGGTTATTAGTGGTTCATGAAGACCTTTAACAAAACGGCTTTCATCATCTTTGTATTTGGGAATAAATATCTTGCCGCAGTATAGAGGGTTCCGGATAGCAAACCAGAAAAGGCTCTTAGTGCCGGAAAATCCCTTTTCGTTCGCCAGTTTAAAGATTTGCTCGGTATTGTATAGCCCCCTGGCTATCTCCTCAAAAGACCAGCGTAAAATGCCCGCTTGCGGTTCATGAATGGCAATGTATTTTCTTCCGGCTTCATCTGTTTTGTTTATGTAGCCTACAGGAGCCAGGCCCATGTAGCGTCCCTCCTTTCTTGCTCTCCGCATTCCATGAATAACATTCAATGCTCTCCGGTCATTTTCCACCTCAGGGGCCGCCAGGTAGAAGGCCAGCATCATCTTGTTTTCAGGAACAGACAAATCCAGCGGCTGTTCTATGGCCTGGGGCTCCACACCTAATTTGCGCAGGATGTTAATCATTTGGTAGGCATCTCCTGCGTTACGGCTAAACCTGTCCCACTTCAGAAACAAAACCCGATCCGCCTTCCCTTTATATTTTTTAAGGTCCAATAAATAGGCTTTCCACTCAGGGCGGTCAAAGCTCTTTGCGGAATGGTCCTCGAACATCACCTTCCGGATAGAAATGCCGTTAATAGTACAGTACTTACGCAACAGCTCCTCCTGACTACGTTGCGAATAACCTTTATCGGCCTGCTCGTCTGTACTCACCCGTATATATAAATCAGCTACTTTCATTCTTGCAATAGATCAATCACTTAGCTATGGAATATCACTCTATGGCCTTTTCAGGTATGCAGCGACCAGGATGTTTGCCACTAAACGCAGAAAGTCAAGAATAGACACTGCCTGCTCTAAAGATACATCCACTCCTTTTTTTCGCAGCAATTCTACCGCCTCCTCTGGTTTAAGCTTTCCCATTTTGCACCTCTCCCCTATTCATCTCTACCATTCCCTCTTACAGAAGCCTACTTTCAATCGCTAAGATAAAAAATTTGTTTTGATGATTCAAATTATAGCGAAACTTTTAATCAGTAAAATAAAAAGTTATCATAAGAGTTTATACGGGTAGTGGCGTCAAAGTTAGAAGTTTCTCATAACAGAATGGTTGAGGGCAGAAAAGTCTGCTCATACTTGTTTACTGTCTTACGACTGCTCCTGGCTCAGCGGCCGAAAATACTCTTTAGTTTACTCATCTTTACGGATATATAGCCATCAAACCTCGTTTTGAGGTTTAAGGTAAAAGCATATCCTCACCACTATTCTCTTCAATATTTTGAAAAATATTTGCCCCCCCCCTTTGCTCCGGAATTATGACAACTTTCCTCGCCCGGGAGCTGCTGATTTATCACAAGCAGGAAGTGAAAATGCTGGCCTATCTGATTTCCAGAAAGCACGTACCCACCAAGCGCGGCATCATGTATTTCGGCACCTGGGTAGATGTGGAGGGTACGTATTTTGATACCGCTCACTTTCCCGACTGCCTGCAGAGCTACCCTTTTAAGGGCGGCGGGTGCTATCTGCTGCTGGGCAGGGTAGAGGTAGATTTTTCTTTCCCCACCATCACCATTACTAAAATGGCCAAAATGTCTTTTATTTCTGATCCCCGGTTTGCCGCCGATGAGAAGAGGGCCTTTGATGTGCACCGGCAGATTAAGGAAGATGTAAGTATGACGCACCAAGAGCCCTATCCCCAGAAGCATGAGATTGGGTTACCGAGGCATAAGTTGAAAATGTAAAAAGACCCAACTCAAAACGAATCAGGTCTTTCCCGTTACTAAATCCACACAACTTTTATATAAAGCTAGACAGAAACAATCAATATAAGAAGTAGTATGTGATTCCTGCCGTCAAACTCACTAAGTGGTTGATTAGTAAAGCTTAATATTATATCTGTATTAAGGTTAAATTGTTCTAGAAATGACATGGTTTCTTAGTATAAAAGTCACTCTATGCGGAGAAAACTCAGCCAACACTCGAAGAAAGCTCTTGTTACTGTCTTTTCCTACTTAACTACCCATGTCCGGAAGACTAGTGCATAGGGTGGGATACAGCACGAGAGAGAGTGGGTCGAAAATTAATTATTCAAAATCGTCCTCCTCTATCTGTCTAAATATATAGGCATTGCTATAATTAATTTCCCTCAACTTCGCATCATTTTGAATCAGTCTTTTTTGAGATTCCTCCCTTAAGATACCAATCTTATCATAATCAATAAACAAAGGATCACCTACATTAACATCGTTCTTAAGCAACAATCTTGATAGTGAATCTTTCGAAGATTTCAAGCCTGTACTGTTGGAATTTTGTAAATAGTCTTCAAATAAATCACTATCAGCTACCTTGTCAACAATTGTTGCAGCCTGATCCTCAGCCAAGTCAAGAAACCTGCCCATGCTTTCAATCGAAACCGCTCCAAGTTTAAATACCTCACCCTTTGTACATGAGTAAGTAATGGGTTTCTCAACAGCAAAAAAAACGCCCTTTTTTGTTTCGAATCTTTTGTGTTTAACATTGTCAAGATATTTTGTATTATCCGAGGATCCGCCCAGCGGTTTAATATAAGGAGGCAAACCCTTAGGTAAATCACCCTCATATAGATAAAGTTTAAGTTTTTCATTATATGTAGGTATTATAGCCGGTAAAATATTTATTTTCAATATTTTTAATTCTTCTGTCGGATCCCACGGTATGCCTAATTCTGACGCTAATTTTATATCGTACTCAAGAGTACCTATTTCTAATTCAGCCATTTAATTGTATTTTAGTTTAACCAAAATAACAAGTTATTGTTTACATTTTAAACAATTTTTGCAACTAATTACTTTAAAATAGTGGGGTGCATAATTTGTTTTGCCTGAAAATACTTAAATTTCTAATTGATAAGTTACTGATATTATTTTATATTTTTTATATCTCATAAAATCTTGACACTATGCATCATAAGAGAAAAGCCTACTACAATAACAAGTGGTTTGATTTTGCTAAAAAAGTAAAGGAAAGAGATGGATATAAATGTTTACACTGTGAAAGAGGTACAGATACTGCCGTTTTACAAGTTCATCACGAGGTTTATCGATCTGATTTGCAGCTGTGGGAATATCCTTTAAGTGATTGTTTAACTCTATGTAGGGGATGTCATGCTGAGACGCACAAAAAGATACTGCCAAGAAGTAATTGGATTTTACTACAAATAGATGACCTAGGAAGCGATGATGGTATATGTGAAAAAGTCGGATGTGGCAGCAATATCAGATACGAACATCTGATTTATCATCCGGAGGGTGGTTACTTGACTGTGGGAAGCACTTGTGTAGAATATCTAACCGAAGAATTTCAAATTATTAGTAAAGATAGGATAAGCTTACTAAAGAAAGTTTCAGACTTCGTCAGCAACTCTCATTGGGAAGAAGGTCAAACTCAGAAAGGCCATTTTTTTGTTGCAAGTAAATTTAATCACAATGAAATTAGAATTTATGAGAGTAAGTATGGTTTTGCATATCAAATTGCTCAAAAGCATAAAGGTGAAAAGAAGTTAGAGTTTCATAAAACTAAACAAGTATACTGCAGAAGAGTTGAACAGGTCAAAGAATTATCCATTGTTCATTTAAGAGCTTTATTGAGCAATGATGAGAAAGAAAGGGAAATATTACGTGATTTCTATAAAATAGCACTGAAGTCTATGAATTGAAGTGCTCACCTCCAACCGTAATAATGAAGTAACGAAAACCTAGATGGAGAGCTTTATTTTACCGTAAAAATTAAAGGACGCTATCTTCATGTAAGTAAAATAATTTTATCATACATATGAGCTGCTATAATCTAATTTCTGAATCAAGATGATACACTATCAAAATACTTTTTTGCATTCTTTGTAATGTGAGTAAAGCTAACAAATATGGGTATTTTAACCGTAATTACTTTTTGAGCTCGGGGATGTTCTATTCGCGGGTATGATGACGGAGACTATATAATCTGGATATTTGATATCTAAAAGTGTAGAGGGTTTCAGATGATGAATATGAAACCAATCTTTGAAATTGGGTGGTGCTACTTTTGATTTATCGCTTAACTCAAGTATAACAAATATGCCAAGCTGGTCGTACCCCGCTGTGTAAGTTTGTGCCTGAGCAATATAGTTTTTTTCTAGAATTTCAACATTAGGCTGTTCGAGCGTCTTTTTTAATTCGATCGGAATAGTTATGAAATCCTTTTTATAAACAATATCTACCCGACCACCATCAACAAATTTAGTCTTTTCATGTTCAAGCCCATCCGCAATACTGGAATGCTCGAAAAAAAGCAGCATGCTGTCCTGAAGATCTTGTTCCACTGCTTTCTGTCCTTTCCCTCCTTGCACTTCACTGAAAAGAAATTTGAACCTTTTCTTATCATTATTAACAAGAGAAATTTTGACATACCTGATAATTTCCTCAAGAACATTCATAAAAGCATGTCTTTGAATGGGTGGGTAATGTGGCAGGAACCCATCAATTTGATACATCAAAGATTTTAAAACTTCTTCACCTTGGAAACTACCAGTTTTAAAAGGTTTTGGATTGATATTCTCTTCCAAAATAATCTGTTGTACTATCTCCTCTGCCGAAAAACCAGTGCTTTTGATACTATCATATATAGATAGCCCTTTTTCGCTTCCGAAATGACTTGACAATGTTGCTAGAAGCTGAATGTTGTCAGATACTGTTTTTTCACTCTGCGGGTATAAGGCAATTAAGTAGTTTATGAAATCAATTAGTTCGTTATCTTCGGAACCACTCCTTAAAGCCTCTAATCTTCGCTTTTCGTTAATCAGATTCGTTGAAAAAATACTGTCCTCCAAACGGTTTAGGAGTTTGCTATTAATTTGCTTTACTATTTTACTATTATGTTTATCATCATTAAGATAACTAAACCTATCCATTCTTAAATGCATTAAAATCTCAATGTTAGGTCTTATCTCTAACCAAATATCAGAATTAGCGGCATGGTCAATAGTTCTTTTTAGTGCAGTTACTAGTTGAAATACCCGATATTCCATTGCTGAGTCTACTTCTGAAATTCGATATAAATCATGCCTTAAAAAGTGCTTTTCTAGGTCAACGAAAAGCTCTTTTATTCTTTCAATATCCTTACCTAAGACACCAATTATCCAGTTAATAAAACTAATGAAAAAATCTGCATCGGTCCGATTTTCGATACTTTGCGTTGAAGCTTCGAAAAAACGTAGAGCCTCGTTTAAATTTAAAACTAGTTGTGTGATGCTAGAATCATCGTAGATTGCAATAGCTTTTCCAATTCCTAAGAGGTAGAGTGCTTGACTTGCAACATCCCCATTAGAGTTGTCTGATAATTCTATAATCTTATCTAAGATTGTACTATTTAATTCTGAATAATAATACTGTAAGTATTTTAACGCAATAACCTGCAAACAGGGATCAGTATGATTTAAAAAGTCTTGAGTTATACTTAAGACAATATAGCTATTGCTAATCTTCCCTGCTAAACTTAGCTCGGCTATAATCTTATAGGCAGATCTTTTTATTGAACTTTCAGAGCTTTTTTTGATAATGAGTAGTAAAAAATCAGATAACTTGGATTCCCCTAATTCGTCTATTTCAATTATCTCATAGAAATTATCTAAAAATTGTGTCTTTTTAAATAAAGTGCCATTTTCAAATAATTCAGAGTGTGATGTATCAATAGCCATTAAAATATAAATTCATCTTCTTTTTTAACTGAAGTTTTCTTTGGATCAGTTATTTGCTCAAACTCACGTAGGGCAGAGCCTACAAAAATCTGTAATTGATCATTAAATCGATTATTTACATCTTTCAGTATATCAGAAAGCCCTTGTAAATGCTTTGGTACCATTTCTTCACTTCCTGGTGAATCGAAAATTAAAAATCTAGGATGCCTACCTAAATTATGTTCAATATCTAGCTGAATAAGACTAAGATAGAAACCTAATTTAACTCTTAATTTCTCGCCCGGTTCCAAATCTCTAAAATCAACTGATACACCATTTTGGGTAAATATAAGATTGAATTTTCCATCAATATCTACCTTGCTGATACTAGTTAGTCCAAACGCATTTACTTCACTTAGTATAAGCTCCTCCAGGATTTTTAGAATGGATGCATTTAGTTTAATACGTCGTATGCCAAGTGCTGATAAACCATAGGAAATAATTTCTTTTTGAAGCTGCAGCTTTGCTAGTCTTTCAGTATTGTCAATAAGACTCAGTTTATTAATTTGCTTCAACTGAAATTCAAGCACTGCTTTATCCCTAACTAGCTGGTCTTTTTTATCGAACAGAGCTTGCTGCTTTTTCCTATCTTGATTTACTTTCTCAATCTGATTTTCTAATACTTTAAGTCGGCCTTCATCGGTTTTTGTAGATGGCACTTCCATTATCTTTCGACTTAAAATTTTCATTGATTCTCTATGTTCGTCTTCGACTTTGCGAATATTTTCAATTTGCTGACTTACTAATACCATTCGAGAGTTGTGCCCCTGAATCTCTTTTTTTATTCTTTCGGCTTTTTCATTTAATTCTTCTTCGTCAATTTTTTGTTCTTTTGGTTGTTCTCCACAAAGACTGCATGTATGATTAATAAGTTCCTTGTCTTTTTTTTCTTTGCTGACTTCAATTTCACAGTGAGGACATACTTTAATCTCTAGATTAGTAAAAAAACTTTCAGCCTGCCGATATAATTCAACATTTAATTCTTGTTTACTCAAGCGATTGATTTCAGCTTCTATTTTTTTACTGTCATCCAAAAGATTTTTTAGTTCATCCTCAATTGGCCGTTTTCTAGCTAATTCATTACTATAAGCATCCTCAGCTATCCTTAATTTTTTACGTACCTCATTAACAGTATTCTTAATAGTCAAATATTCTTCAACAAGTGCTTTGTCTTCAAAATTTACATTAATAATTTTTTCAGCTTCAGTTAGTTGGCTACTAACATTTCTAAAATTTTCTTCGATCTTTTTCTTACTGGTAAATACATTCTCAAGAGTGGCTTTATCACTAAGTCTTAATTTAGCGATTTCGTCAGAAATTTTGTCATGCTTAATAGTCAACATATTTATTGGATATGTCAAGGGAAGGCCAAGAATCATTTCAAAGATCTTCTTACCTTGTGCACCGAAGTTTTCACTTTCAAAAAACAGAAAGTCATAGTTGCTTGATTCTAGATAAATTGATTTGAAATAGGTTGTCCAGCTTAGTTCTGCCGTATTGAGTGAAAGGTCTTCTTTACCACTGCTTTTTTGAGTATATCTCAGCTTGTAAAATGAAAATTGCTCAAAGAAAAAGTTTTGAATACTTTCCTTGAGTTGAGTCGTACTTTTAAATGAAAATTCAGTATCTCTATCCGTGTACTCTAATTTATGATTTTTTCTCAATAGTAAAAAATCATGTATATTAAATCTATATAATGCACCACGGTCACGTCCACGACGGTCAATGAAGCAAGTATACGTTATTTGACCAATAGTGAACTCTAGAGCAATCTCCTCAATCCATCTCTTTATGTCAGGTTTGATACCATCTGTTCCGGTTAGTGCAAACTTAATAATTTTGAAAATGGTTGATTTTCCTTTGTGATTGTCTGCTATCCAAACATTAATTCCACTAAATAACTCTCTGTCATACGTAAATTCTTCTCCAGTAATTTTTTTACCATGAAATATTAATCTGTTTAAGATTAATGATTTACCCAAAGAGGTAGTACTATCTTTATTATAACCTTCTTGTAGATGAAGTAAATCCTCTACTTCCTGAAAAGAAATCTCTTCAGAGAATTTTTCATGTACATATTTTACAAATTCATTAAAGTTTATTTCTGTAGAGCTCATGGAAGCTGAAGGTTAAATCGTTCTCTGAATTTATCTCTAACTTTGCTATTTACATTTTGGATATATGATTTGTAAGAGACACTATATTCTGAATATTTGTACTGCCGTTGCTTTAATTCGGTGCCTGAAAATTTATCAAAATACTTTTTGATAAGATAGCATCGATCAAAGAACCATTTAACAGATTGAATATCTTTAAGGGTTGTTTCGATTCTATTTGAGCAAGTTTTTGTGACATAGTAGTGCTTATCATAGGTTTTACCGTCAATACGTTTTTTGCTTTCGTGTTTTATAAATTCCACACTTACAAGGAAAGCAATCACTTCATCTATACTTTCATAAGCACCGTGAAAAAATTTTTCCATTTCTTCAACACGTAGTTCTGGTTCATTCTGATCATAAATATTTAAAATAATGTTCTTTACTTCAGTATGATTTAATGTACCGTCGTGATCAAGGAGATCGAGTAACTCTAATGAGAGGAAATCTGGATACCTTAGTAAAAAGTCTAACGCTTGTATTCTAATTTCGCTTTTGAAGAGTCCATAGATATCTTCACTATCATTTAGCTTGTCACAAAAAGTATATAGTATAATAATTATTCTAAGCCTATCACGAAACTTACGTAACGAGTTATCCATTTTTATTCAAATAGTTCGGTTTATCACCTCTAAGTTAATTACTTCCAATTAAATTTCACTTCAACTATTAAATTTAGATGATGTATTTGTGTAAAATAAATCTAGCAAAAGACTATTATTCCTTTGCATATGTACCGACAACCATTATTAAAAATCAATTCAAGCCTAATGAGGATTTTGATGGTTTGGTTTTTGCTTCTCCTGCTGCCTTACTCAGTTCTGTCAAAGTTTTATTAAGCTCATAGATTTTTTGTGTATTAATGCTTAGGTTTAACGCAGTTCCGGAAATATCCAAACTATACTCTTTAGTTGCATTCTCACTAATCGAAAGTCCTGCATTGCCACTGGCTACAAAGAATTTCCCACCTAACTTGCAAATATTACTAGTCATATACAATCCAAAGCCCGAATTGGCCCACTCCCCATAATCTTCAAACATATTACCCGCAAATGATTTGCCAGATATTCCCGGTCGAATAGCGTTTTTGATTGCGTCCATGTCATCTGAAAGAGTTAAGTGAGGGTTAAATGACAAAGATTTCCTTAAACCTATTCCATTATCAATAAGTGCAAAAGCAATTTTATTAATACTTCGGCGATATTGAGCACAGAAACCAAATTTATCTGTTTTACTATGCTCAAGTACATTTCTAAATATTTCACGCAAACAATACGAAAGATTGTCAAACAAGTCGCCACTATTTGACATCGTTAATTTCTCTGCAATTTCTTTACAGTCATTCTCAAGAAATTTGGCGGGAGCGCAATTGTCTTTACAAGCCCTTTCAATTATCTTTTGACTACTGTAAATTTTTATCGGAATATATGTCGAACTACCATTAGCTTGCCCCGGTTTGTTCCCAAAATCTATTTTAAAAGCCTTAAAAAAACCTACGTGTGCGTGGTAAGTTAGATGTTGATAATTAATTAAATCTACGTTCCTTTTTCCCAGCCGTTTAATACATTTCGATATTTCTATGCTCACATACAGTAATGAAAATGGATTTATATGTCTATGTTTTCCAAAGTCAATTGTAAGCTTTTGCCCTACTTGTACAGAATTTAAAACTTTTATAAAATCAATAGATCCTTGTAGATATAACTTAGTTGGTACGATTACTGTACTTGTACTTTCCATTATCGTCTTTTGTTTCTTTTAATGTTAGGAAATTGAATTCTCTATTTACACCAAATTTGCTAATAAAAACTGGACAGAATTGATAATTTTCTAAAGTCAAAGTTTTTTTGCTTTTGTATCCTGGCCAAAGTAGAATAAGTAATTCTGTTTTGAGCTGTAGATAATTTATACACAGGCACCATCCAATAAATTGTGTAAGTTAAAAAAATAGCCGGGGGCATGCCCCCGGCTATTTTTTTGATAACTTTAAAATTTACAGATTTATTATGGATGATGTAACAAAGAAATTTCTGGAGAGTGTGGTCTTCTGTACAATGTCAAGACAGAGAAAGGCCTGAGTGATTTATTTTAGGCCCTGCGCAGCAAAGCACTTGAATCGATGTTGGAAGGAGAGATAGATGCTCATTTAGGATACGATAAGCATAAGAAAAGTAGCGATCCTAATTCCCGTAATGGCAAAACTTCAAAAACCATTCAAAGTGATTATGGGGAGTCCCGAATTGGGGCGTGGTGTTCGGGTGAAATTTTTACTACTAAGCCCCAATGCGAAGCACACACAGGGGTAGAAAAAATTTTCCATGCGAAGAACGTGACCCCGCCTGACGCCACAACCTTGTTGGTGGTAGTATTTTACTTATCGCTTCAACACTTGGAACATTTTCCACAACTACTACAATCTCCACCTGAACCACACTCAGCCTTTACTTTTTTTTCTAATGCAGCTAAGGTTCTGACGTATTTTCTTTTGAACTGATTGTCCTTTATGTAGCAATAGTAACCTGGTTCAAAGTGGTTTACTTTATCATCAGAGTTTGCGAATGGAATGTGGTGTATGAATTGCTGTAGATAGTTGTCGCAAAAAAATTGATAATCCTTTGTAAATAAAATGAAGTTATGCCAAATTTCGTCAATGTCTTTAGATGGAAAACAAGGTTTAGCGGTTTGTGCTGACAGTTTTAAAAACTTTTTCAAGGCTGTAAAATGAACATTGGCTGTATCATTATTAACGTTTTCTTCTTTTATATATCTTGCTAACAAAGAAGGATTTTGATATGATTGAATACTTTTCATTTTAGAAGTTTTTTTGCCATTTCTCAATTATTTTTATTCTTTTATTTCCGTCAGAGTACAAAGAGAGTATCCTTTTCCTTTGTTTCCAATAGCTTTTGAAATAAAGAGACAAAATCAGTCTCACGATACCAACTTGACTATGTTTTGAAGTGCTGGAAATTTCCCTTTCAATTCTGCTAAGAGTACGATTGCCTAATTGATTTTGCTTATCCACTATGGCTTTAAAATTAATCTTATGTTCTATCATTTCCTCAAAGAGTAGTTCAATATCGTCTGCACTGTCTCTGTTGGAATAACACAAGTCTAAAAAAGTTGTCAAAGTATCAATGTTTACTTCCTGCTCCAATTGGAACGATTTAACATTATCTCTTTTAAGTCTGTTTTGTAAAGCCTCTTTTTCTCTTTTTAAATCTGTGTAATGTTTGTCAATCAAGGCAAGTGCACCACTTATTTGAGCTAACATATCTTTAAACTCAGTAGGAACATTATCTTCGTCTTTATAGTTTAACTTGTGTGATACTTCAGCCCAAGAGTGCTGAACATTAGTTCTGATTTGGATTTCTGCTTTTAATCCTTTGAGTTTTTTGTAGAAAGATAAATTATTGCATATTTCGTCTTTAAGTTGAACTATTTGGTGTCGCCCCCTGTAACCTATAAGCTTGTTTTCATCTTTTAATTCTTTATCTTCTGGGGGTTGAGCGGAAAGAGCAGTTTCTATAATCTTTGATACTTTAGGTATGTCTTCTTTAAAAGTGCATATAACTCTCACCCCTAAAATATCTTCAATCTTTGAGTATGGATTGTCAAAATATTTCTTCCTCTTAATTTTTGATATAAACGAGTGAAATGACTTAATCCTAAATTGAATGTCTGTGAATGAAATATTATTACTTGTTAAGCCTTCATATAAGTAGAGTTTTATAAGGTCGCCTAACGCCTTGTATTGAACACATTTTTTTTCGTAATCAACTTTTAGCTGTTGTATGTCGTTATTTCTTGTCAGAATAGCTGCCATATTATTTACGATGTCCTGTTTAACATTAAATTACAAATGCAGATTTCTTCATAATGGTTTACTAAATGCAAAATAATGATAAATATAAATAAAACAATAAAAAATAGAACACTATTTATTAACTGGCGACTAACAAAAAGGCCTGATTCAATTGAATCAGGCCTTTCCCGCTACTAAATCCACACAACTTTAATGACAAAGTTACCTAGTGAAATTTGTAATATTGTATTTTTCAAAATGACCTTATTGCTAGTATTAGAACACCAGATTTTTACTCCCGGCTCATATCAGCGGCAATATCATTGTGCGTTCGGCTTTTATTCTTTGTCATCTAAATTCAAATGAGCAATTAGTAAAGTAATATTATTTTCAAACGAATTTTGTTCTGTGTCTATGTTCATAATGTCAGCAAGCCCTGCTTCTCTTAAAAGCACTCTTGTAATTACCGACAAATCACTGTCAATAATATTTCCACCTGCTTGGCAAACTTCACCAATATTGAATAGTGTCCAATTTCTTATAAAGTCATAAATGTTTAAAGAGTTGGAATTATTGCTCAAAAAAGGTAGGTCAAAAAAAGGTATTCCGTATTTGGGAAAATGTTTAAACATCCTATAAATTATTTCATCCCAAAGTGGATGGTCAAACCCGAAAAAGGGAAAATTATTTGATTGTCGTGAAGTAATTGTGTCAATATGATTTTTTAGGTCATTAAATGATACTTTGTTCTCGTTTTGTAACCCATATATTGTCTTTGCGTTTGCTAAAACCATCTCACCTGAACTTTTAAAAAGTCCATATGTACCCAAATTGTCAGAGTGATTTAAAAATACAATTTCGTTTTTGTAATTCTTTTTGAATAATCCTTTCTTACCTGCTATAGTTGGAAAATTTCGTAGTAAATAAAGTTGGTCTTGGTCAATTTTCCAATTGTTAGTTGTGTCTTCTTTTTTGTTTTGAACGAATGAAATTTTCTCGTAAACAATATTTTTATCCTTTGTCGCTACACAAATAATGGCCATATCAGCCATTTCTGTCGTAACAGGTTTGTCTTGGTTGAAGAACTCTACAAATGACCTTGTTCCGTGTATTTTTCTGCTGTAAAACTTTAATTTTTCAAAAGATTTGCCATTCAAAGTGTTACACATATTAGTAACCGTCTTTACTTCATTGTGTGCATTTGAATATGAGTTTGCCAAAGATTCATAAGTTTCTCTGGACATTTCATTTTGAAATTGTCTAAAATCTCTTCTGTTGTAGTAGTCTGCAAAGGTTCTATAAAGTCTGTCCATTTTGTTTACGGTGTTTTTTAAGCTGACGCATATCGTTTTCGGGCTTTGCGTTCTGGCGGGTTTCGGAGCACAAAACTATCAACCTGCACTGAACTTGAATAGAAGTGCGAAGCTCCAAGTTTACACGTCACCCCGCCTGACGCAAAACCCGTATTAGCGGATGCCCTTCTTTCTTTTATCAATTTCTTCATTGTCATTTTAAGAACCTAAAACCCTTAACTGTTCATAGCCATTTGTTATAAGTGAGTCGTCTGTTGCTGCCAATACGTAACTAATTCTATCTGAAATTGAATTTGCAGAAATGCCCGGTTGCACAATGACAAAAGAAAAGGCAATCAGTTTTTGTTTATTTATTAACTGAGAGAACAAATGTTTATTTCCAACAAGAAATTTATGGGGTTTGCCATCTGTTCTTTCAAGAACCTTTTTTGAAAATGAATTTTTGTTCGGTGTCCATGATTGTGATTTGACTGCTTGCATACAAACCTCATACACATCATTTACCCTGTCTCCTGCATTTACACCACCTGAACCTTTTACATGATAAAGGATTATAGAAACTCTGTCTGCTGTTTCACTGACTGCAATAAAGTCAGCAATCTCACCTGTGCCATGGTCATAAATAAGAACTGAAAAACCGTCTGCAATTAATTTTTCTTGTAAAGTTTCGTGAATTGAATTTCTATTTCCATTAGCTACTTTATCAGGAATTGGGTCTTTATAAAACTCCCTTTCAATATCCGTGTTGTTTGCAATCCAGTCAAATGCAATAATTCTTGCTACTTCAAAACGATGTTCACTTTCCTTTGGTGGTTCAAAATACTCGTGGTCGGATATTGTTGCAAAGTTATCTAAGAACAAAGTGAATGAGTTTTCATTTAGGTATGATATCAATTCATTTGTCTGACCACCGTCTTCAACTTGAAAATTAAATTTGGGAGTAAGGCGGTATTGGTAATGATTTTCAAAATCGTAGGTCAATGAAATTATCTGTTCATCCAAAATCAAATCAATCCAAATTAATTTGTCTGTGCTATTGGTTGTGTCAATTGAAATATCAAAATCTAATAACTCATCTCTTGAAATTATTTCGTCATCAGTCAAAGAGAGTAAAAATGGAGTGTTATGAAATACATCTTTATGCCACATTCCCATTAATGCTTTGTATGGTAAAGCGTCAACCACTTTACCAATTGCAAGGTTGTCAAAGCCAGTATTAGTTTTTACAACTTTATCGCTAACAATTTTAGCTCCGATATGCTGACACCATTTTATATAATTGGGGATTTTGTCGTAGGCGTTACTCCAAACTTTAGAGCCAGTGCTATAACCGATTGTAATGTTGTCTCCTTTATCAACTCCTTTCAGGAATACATGTCCATTTGCATAATTTTTCCCATGGCTTTTTGTAATTACCCTTTCTGCATTAGGCCCTGCACTTGTTCGATAAGATTCTCCACTGTTGGCTGACCTGTTTTGCATTCCGATGTTGAAGAACTCTGGATTTGTTACATCTGCTAACACCTTGTTCAATTCAAATTTTGAAATTCTTTTTGCATCTCCAACCTCAAAGAGTTTTTTCATCATATCATAGAACTGAGTTGTCTTAATTGATGAATGAATGAAAAGCAATTTGGTTTTTTCATCATAGTAAACCAAAAGAAAAAAATGATTGATGTCAACCAGATCATCAGAAGCAATCCACTTAGGTTTTTCTGTTTCACGAAAGATAAAAACTACGGCATTGTGTTCAGTGCTTTTGGCGTTGTAAATCATGTTTAATCCATTGATTTTAACCTTAGCATCTAAGTTTACTCCATCGGATTTATAAATCTTTACATGCCTGTATGGATTGAGATTGTAAAAGGAAATACTCTCCTTATAAGCGGTGGCAACTTTCTTTTCAAATGAATCAACGACATTTTTGATTTCATCTTCTTCCTCAATTTTCTCCTCGCTCAAATTTTTTATGATGTCATTCCAAATTGCACCTTCTTCATATAGTTTTTTCTTACCAATAAGAATATCATTGGGAACAGCTAAAAATTTTGCTTCTCCAACATTTTCAGCATTTGTTCTTGCAAACCTGCCAATGAATTGAAGTGTATTAGCAAGTGATTTTTTGGGGCTATGAATTGCCGCAATTTTCAAATTAGGAAAGTCAAATCCTTCACCAAGCATATCAACGCAAATAATCCCATCTAATTCGCCAGATTTTAGTTTTTCAATTGTCTTTTTTATAGTTGAATAGGATAAGGTGCTATCAACTTTCTTCAAGTTCAAACTTGTTTTATCTGCATATAATTTATTTAGGTTTTCTGCTTCATCTTTGGTTTCTGTTCTTACCATAATGAAGTGTTTCAACCCTGCATCTTTATCTTGCTTAAAAACTTTCTCCGCTTCTAATGCTATTACTAAATCTGTGTCAGGGTTATCTGTGATCACTGGGTAATATCCAATGTCTCCAAAGATTTTATCTTCGTATGCTTTTGTTAGTGGATAATTGAAAACGACTCTGCCTTCAATTTCCTTTTTATCCCTTCTGAATGGAGTAGCAGTAAAAAATATTTTATTGGCATTTGTAAATCGCTTCACAACATTAGACCATGTAAAGGCAGGAACATGGTGTGCTTCATCAACCAAAATTAAATCAAACAAATCTACTTCTGGTGAGAATATATCGTTAATCCCTTCATTAATACTATTAGGAATTCCGACAACAACATCAAACTCCTTTAATGCTTCCCATTCTTCATCTGATTTAATTGGTGACCTTATTTCCTTAACCTTGGGAACGGGTAGCTCTGCGTGAAAAACATTTGATGATTTCAATGTTTTGAGTTCAGCAAATTCTTCAAAAATTTGTCCTCTCACCATAACACTTGAACTTATTACAAGAACTCTATTTGCTCTTAATAAGTAAGCTGAAAGATTGAGAACTGCTGTTTTTCCTGAACCCGTTGGCATGATAATAATTGCAGCTTCGTCTTTGTAGAGAGTAAAGTGAGAACCAATAGCATGAATAGCCCCAATTTGAGCATTGCGTAATCCTTTTGCAATTTCAGTCGCAATTGGATAATTTATTCTATTGTAGTTTGAAGAAAAATAACTCATAGTTCATTTACTTTCTTGCAAACTGAGTTTTGTTTATCATGTTCCTCATGTTGTTTTCCACCTTGTCTGTCAAAGGGTTTCCGCTATCTCCCATATTGACGCATACTTTAAGGAGCCGTTTGTAATTAGCTAAAACTTGTAATTGTATAATTATAAATAGATTATCATTATTTTATAGTTTCGTATTTTGTATTTATTCTCACCTTGATTTACCCAGCAAACAATGCAAACTACAAAACACTTTACCACCGGCAGAATCAAACAAACTTGCAGAATTCTTATAATGGTTTACCAAACGCAATATAACTAATTGTATAAATAAAACACTATAAAATAGTACATTATTTATTATTTGGTCAAATACAAAAAGGCCCGATTCAGCTGAATCGAGCCTTTCTAATTTCCTAAAATAAACCACTATAATTTCTTTGAAGTTCTATATTGCTTTCTCAGGCATAAAATCTTTGGGGCTACACTCAAAATCCTTCGCTATTATATTTAGTTGATTGAGCGAATACATACTAGGATAATTCCTACTCTCTATCTGTCCAATGTACCCATCTGAGACATCCAATATCATAGCTATATAAGATTGAGGCCTGTTAAGTGCTTTTCTCTTTTTCTTAACATTTTCAACTACAGCAAGCTCAAAAGCAGATTTTACCTTACTCATATCAAGCAAGGAATAAATATTTTCACAATATTATACTTAGTTATAACTTAGTATTGCTATATTTGTTTAATTTTTAGGCATTGAACTAAAAGTCTCGACTGCAAATTCCGACAATTTGTACTCCAATCGAGACAGTAGATTTAATGCCTGTGTGACTACTTTTGCTTAATTTTGGCAATGTGGCACACGGGCTACTACTGTATCCGTTTTGGAGAGGCGTCGGAACCTTGCAGTGCGGTATGGTGTAGTCCTGTGCTACATTGCTTATAACCTGCCGTGGTGAGACTCGTAAACTATACGAGTTATGCAACAATTTCCTTTTAACATCAACCTAGTCAAGGCTGTAAAAAGCCTTAAGGCAGTGCTATGTCCAAAGCTACTGGTCAAAAACATCATTAAAGCTCCTGTATAAGGTAGTTACTGCTCTCCTTTGTTCAATTCTAACTTATTAAAACCAACCAAAACTATGAACGTAAAAAAAAACTACGTAAGGGCATTGCTATGCCTTTACCTGAGCTTGTCATGGAATCATTTAACAGCGCAAGAGCTGAAAGTAGGAGACACCCTCCCGCCGGAACTATGGAGCTTGCCACTCAACGTTATTAGCCACCCCTCCGGAAAGGAGACCATCACCCTTAATGAATATAAAGGCAAACCGGTCATCCTGGATTTCTGGGCTACGTGGTGCACTCCATGCGTAGCCATGCTCCCTAAAATGGACAGCCTGCAAAAAGAGCTTGCAAAGCAGGTGCAAATACTTGCGCTTACCTATCAGACCGCCAAAGAAGTGGATGAGTTTATAAAGAAATATACCCGCCGTACAGGTAGAGAGCTAAAGCTCACTATGGTAATAGAGGAGAAGGCGCTGCACCAGGCCTTTCCGCACATTTATATCCCCCATTATGTGTGGATCAGCGAAGAAGGTAAGGTGAAAGCCATTACCGGGCATGAGGAAATTACGGCTGAAAAAATCAGATCATTTCTAAGTAATGGAGAGGTAACGCTGACCACTAAGGCTGACCCTACCAGCATTGCCTATGACAGCGGCAAACCATTCCTGGTGAATGGTAATGGGGGAGATGGTAAAAATCTGGTCTACCAGTCAGTACTGACCAGATATACGGAAGGCCTACCGGACGGCTTCTCCATCAGGCTTGATAGCATAGGTAACGGAAAGCTGTCGCTATTTAATGTGCCTTTACATTGGTATTATCTGAAAGCCTATGGCGCTGATTCGGTTTGGTTCGGGCCCAGTAGAACAGAGGTTCACATGAAAGAGCCCTATCGAGTAGTTTATTCGGATAGCTGCGGCCCCTATGAAGATTGGAAAAACCGATATACGTACTGCTATCAGCTTGTGCTTTCCGCAGCTTCCAGGTTGAATCTTTTTAATGCACTAAGAGAAGACCTGAGTCGTATGCTTCCTGACATTGAAGCCACCATTGAACCCCGGAGAAAACTATGTTGGGTTCTTTCACGGCTGGAGGAGCACAAGATACCCTTAGCAAGTGAAGGGGCATACGTTTCACGCATGGAACCCACGGGCTATACCCTTCAAAATGGCAGGCTCAAAGGCCTGGTTTCGAATATGAATATGTTTGTTCTGCAGCAGTCTGCCACTCCCTTAATTGATGAGACAGGAATAACCCATAAGGTCAGTTTGCAGATCAATGCCCGATTAAACGATATGGTTTCGGTGAGCAAAGAGCTTGAAAAATACGGGCTTCAGATAACACAGGAATATCGTGACATAACCGTATTGGTTCTCAAAGATAAAGAGGTAAAATGATGAAGAGAAAATCTACTTTTATACTCGGGATGCTTGTTTTGGGAATAGTGCACCAAGGTGTAAGCCAAAACAAAGTATCAGGCAGAATAACAGATGTGTCTAACGGTCACCCGGTTAGTAATGCCCTTATTAAAGTTCTTGATTCAGATACCGGCACTGCCAGTGATTCGCTTGGATTTTTTTCATTAGTTGTCAGGGAATTGTCGGTTACATTACATATCAGTCATGTAGGTTATGACCCTGTGTATTGGCCGCTGGCTGGTGTTCCTAAAAATCCGCTGGAAGTAAGATTACAAGACAGAACCCACAGGTTAAACGAGGTGGTGATTTCTACAGGCTATCAACAGATTCCGCGGGAGCGCATGACCGGTTCATTCAGCCAGGTTAATCATGAACTGTTTAACCGGCGGGTATCACCAGACCTACTGGCCAGGCTGGAAGATGTGGTGCCGGGACTGGTTTTTAACCGGCGGCATGGGGCTAACAATATCTCTGTCAGGGGTAGAAATACCATAAATGGTGATGGCCAGCCGCTGATAGTGGTAGATAACTTTCCGTTTGAAGGTGATCTGTCATCACTAAACCCTAATGATATAGAGAACGTAACGGTACTCCGTGATGCAGCGGCCAGCTCAATCTGGGGTGCACGTGCCGGAAACGGGGTAATCGTTATCACTACCCGAAAAGGGAGCTACCAGCAGGCACCTGTGATCACTTTTAATGCTAATGTGACCCTCTCCGAAAAACCGGATTTGTATTACCAGCCCCAGATGAGTTCATCTGATTACATAGATTGGGAGCAATATATGTTTCAGAGGGGGTATTACAATTCATTTTTAAACAACGCGAATAAAGTAGCCTTCACCCCGGTGGTGGAACTGCTTTTCCAGCAAAAATCAGGTCAGATTTCAGATGATGCCGCTATGCGGCAAATAGAAGCCATGAAAAGTTATGATGTACGGAGAGATATGGAAAAATACCTGTATCAAAACGGGCTAAACAGCCAATACTCCCTGGCTTTAAGCGGAGGGAGCGCCCATCAGAAATATGCGCTTTCAGTGGGGTATGACAGGATCCTGGCCGCTGCAGTAGGAGACGAAAGAGAGCGCCTGACGCTGAACGCTAATCATACCTACGGGCTATTTAACAATAAGCTGGAGCTGACCACAGGGGTGTATTATGCTTCGCAAAAGCTGGATCGCAATTCGCCCGGACAGCTTACCTATACCAGTATCCGGGGTGTGCAGCCGCTGTATCCGTACGGCCGCATGGCAGATGATCAGGGGAGAGCGCTGATTACCGAGAAAAATCACCGGCTGCCCTATGCAAAGCAGGCGGTGGAAAACGGGTTACTGGACTGGACCTACAGGCCCCTTGAAGAAATGGAGAAATCAGATAAAACTACTCAGGGCCAGGAAATACGGCTCAGGGCGGGAATTACTTATAAGGTATTTCCTTTTCTGAATACAGAGATATCCTATCTGTATCAGAGCAGCTCGGCTTCTTTACGGGATTACTATGGTTTAAGCACCTATTATACCCGTGACCTCATCAATACCTATACTCAGGTGGGGAGCAATAACAGCCTCACATTCCCCATTCCTAAAGGAGGAATATTAGACAGGGGCTTAAGCACTGTGGCGGGCCATAGCTTGCGGGGTCAGCTTAATTTCAGTAAAAAAGTGAGTATAGGAGAACTGGATGCCATTAGCGGCGCTGAATTAAGAGATCATCATACCGAAAGGGTGAACTCGCGGTGGTACGGGTATGATGATGAATACGCCACAGCGGTGCAGGTAGACTATACCCGGTATTTTCCTTCTTATGTGAATCCGGGCACCAGTCTTCTGATTCTTCCTAATGCCGCTCAGACTTACCTGATAGACCGCTATCTTTCTTATTATAGTAATGCGGGGTACAGCATTAAGAAGAAATATGTGCTGTCAGCCAGCGCCCGGCTGGATCAGAGTAACCTTTTCGGAGTGAAAACCAATCAGAAAGGGGTGCCGTTATGGTCAGGAGGTCTGGCATGGGTAGTGTCATCTGAGGAGTTTATGAAAGATGCCCCTTTCTCTTACCTCAGACTCAGGGCTACTTATGGCTCCAGTGGCAATGTGAATAAAAGCCTGTCTGCCAAAACCACGGCAGCGTTTTCACCTACCGATTTCTTTTCCCTGCTTCCCTATGCTACTATTCAGAACCCACCTAACCCCACACTTAGATGGGAGAAAGTGAAGATGCTGAATTTTGGACTTGATTTTGAGAGCCGGAATGGCAGAGTGGGCGGTTCATTGGAATATTATCGCAAAAGGGGGCTTGACCTTTTCGGTCAGGTGCCTTATCCGCCTTCCACGGGCATCAGTACATTCAGTGGTAACGTGGCAGAGACCAGGGGGCATGGGCTGGATCTTTCTGTCAATATAAAAGCGGCCCGGGGTAGTGTACAGTGGGATGTATTTACCTTGTTTAGTTATGTTTCAGATAAAGTCACTGATTTTAAAGTAGAATATCCGGCACGAAACTTTGCGCAATCGAACGAGACCGGAGGATATGCGTTAGTGGGTAAACCTCAGTACGCCCTGTATAGTTATGATTTTGCCGGCCTGGATCCTGAAAATGGTGATCCTCTCGGTTACCTGGATAGGGAGGTAAGTAACCAGTGGGGAAAGATAATGCAAACCACAGGGGTAGAACAATTGCGATATCACGGGCCTTCCCGGCCGGTGGTTTACGGTGCCGTAAGGAATAATCTGAGTTGGAAAGGGATAACATTATCAGCTAATCTCAGCTACCGTTTAGGATATTACTTCAGAAGATCTTCTGTAAGCTATACCAGTTTATGGCAGGGTTTACCGGTTCATGGCGATTATGAAAAGAGGTGGCAGCAGCCCGGTGATGAACAATTCACCTCCGTACCTTCTGATCCGGGCGCTCTCAATTCAGACCGTACCACATTCTATCTGTTTTCCAGTGCCTTAATTGACAGGGCTGACCATGTCCGTCTCCAGGATGTTCAGTTGTCATATACTGTAAATAAGCTGGGGACAGGTTCTTTGAAACTGCAGAATACACAGGTTTATGTGTATGCTAATAATTTAGGGATTCTCTGGAAAGCTACAAAAACCCACCTTGACCCTGATTACCCGGTTTCGAATTACTCGCCGCAGCGCTCATTGGCTTTGGGTATCCGGTTTAACTTCTAATAGATATGGACGATGAAAAATAAATATTTAATTAAGCGCACCTGTTTACAAATAGTTGGGGGGCTTTTCATGCTCTCTGTTTTGTGTGGTTGTGAAAACGGCTTCCTGGATGCTAAACCGAACAAAGCTATCCTGGTGCCTACTGCTTTGGAGCACTACCAGGCCCTTTTGGATAATGCGCGGGATGTAATGAACAGTACTCCGTATTTAGGAGAAGTATCGGCAGATGATTTTTACATGGCAGAGAATACTTTTGAAAGTTACGCCGAAGAAGACCAAAATGCACATGTATGGGCCAATCGCATCTATCCCGAACGTTCTATATCCGATTGGGATTTACCTTACAAACAGATCTTTTATGCTAATGTGGTTTTAGAGGGTTTAAAGTTATATAGTGTCAATCAGGATACAGAAAATCTAAAAGGTTCGGCCCTTTTCTACAGAGGGTGGGCCCTTTTCCACATAGCTCAGCTTTTTGGGCCGCCTTATAATCCTGAAAATGCAGCAAGTAAAAAGGGAGTTCCGGTGCGTGTCAGTGCGGATGTAACGCTGCCTTCACAGATTGGCAGCTTGCAGGATACCTATGAGCGTATTAGATCAGACCTGGAAGAGGCCATACCTCTTTTACCGTTGGAGCAGCCGGTTCCTACCCGGCCCTCCAAAGCGGCAGGCTATGCGCTGATGGCCCGGTTAAGCCTGGTTATGCAGGAATATGGGAAAGCTAAACAGTATGCTGACAGTACGCTGGCTCTGCAACATGAACTCATAGATTATAACACTGTAAACCCTGCCAAAGCAATGCCTTTCCCGGATCTCTATAGAAATGCCGGTAGAAACCCCGAGGTGATCTTCCTGTCTGTACTCGTTTCTAATCTTTATCTGGGCAGTAGTGCAAACACCTTGGTGGATACTACTCTCTACCGATCCTATGCTGATACGGACCTACGGAAATTATTGTTTTTTGATGTACGCAAACAATTCCGGGGGAGTTATATGGGGCAGAGATTTTACCAGTTTTCAGGCCTGGCCGTCGATGAAATGGTTCTAACCCGTGCCGAGGCTAACGTTCGGACAGGAAATACGGAGGCGGCTCTTAATGATTTGAACAGGCTGCTGCTTAACCGTTGGCAAGAAGGTAAATATGAACCTTTGAGCATAAAGGACCCTCAGGAGTTACTTGAAAGAATACTGACAGAGAGAAGAAAAGAGCTTGTAGGAAGAGGAATAAGATGGGGAGATCTCAAGCGCTTAAATCAGGAAGCGGGGTTTGAAAAAGTACTCAAAAGAAATGTTAACGGTAAAGAATATACGCTACCTCCCCATGATAGCAGATATGCTTTGCCTTTCCCGGATAGTGAAGGCGATTTATAGAAATGACAGATTGGGTAAATGAAAAATTCCCGCCTTTAACAGTGAGGCGGGAATTTATAATCAGACGATTTCAGGGAAGCGCAGTAAATTTACCCGGTCTTTCATCCGAGATGTTTCCCTCTTCATCCTCATAAGCTGTACACCATCCGCTACCGGGACATGTATATTGATGCGGTTGCAGCGTCAGTGGTTGCCAATCGTTACCGTCCCAATATACATTAGGATCATTCATTTTTTGTGTAGTAGCCAGCGCAAGGCCACTTCCGAGAATAATTGCCATTGCAGGCAAAAATTTAATTACCTTTTTCATTGTTTTACTAAATTTGAATTGAATTGTTAGTTAAAGTTTCCCTTACTCTGTTTTCAGGTTTTCAGGGGAACCCTGGTCCCGGGAGGCAGTTTCTGAAACCGCATTCCGGGATCTTTTTTGTTTATGTTTTCTGTGTCACGGCAAATTTGTTTTGAGAGTGAAACCTATATATCCCTAAAATTGAAAGGGTCAGAAAGAAAAGGTTAAAAACAAGATGCACCTCAAAGCCCATGGAACGCAGTACACCCCCGCAGCTACAGGGTGTGCGTTCAAAGTAGCCCACCACCAGGCCTGTATAACCGGTGAAAAGAGCCATCAGTAGTGCTGAACCGTATAATCCGGGCAGACGGGTAGCCGGAATGATCAACAAGACGCAAAGGAGAAGTTCAGCAGCCGGAATCAGCCAAACCAGCGGTGCTTTTGACCAGGACGGTAATTCCTGGCCTGCCAATTGCCGCTCAAACTCGCCCATATCTATGAGCTTGGCAAATGCCGTATAGCTGAAGAGAATAATCAATGCCACAGCTATTAAAGATACTATTTCGTTTCGTTTCATCGCTATGATAATTTTATGTTTGGTGGCTCTTAAAAATCTATGCAATTTGTCTCTGCAGAAATAATCTGTTTATGCTCATTTCATTAACTCATTTTTAATACAAAGTTCTGGCAGCCTTTTGATCAAAAAAAGAGAATTATGACAGGTTTTTGGCCTTTTTGTGTTCAAACCTTACCGTTTTTTTCGGTTTGGCACTTTCGGTCCTGAAAAAGTCAAAAGTGAAGGGGTAGCTAAATGATTATATAGCCTGGTTAAAAACTCGATCGCATCAGGACTCAGACTTTTGTAATTGGGTAGCGGAAGGAGATATTATCTGTCTTACTTCTTTTGAACAAAGCCTTGTTCCACGGTAAGAGAAAGACAATAGCCACAGCCCTTTTACAACAGCTAAAAACTGATCTTTAATACAGGTTAGATTGCATCGTTTCAGCAATCGGCCAGATGAACGATTGTAATACAATCGCTACTGGGGGGCCGCCCAGGCCTGCCCTTACTCGGAACTCGTGGGCAGGGGAGTCTTTGATGAATTTTCAGCTTTTGAAACGGCCATTACGTTTTGATGAGTTACATATTACCAAAACTATTCTTTACCTTTGACTGAAATATCTTTATTTCATCTAAAGAGAAAATTTATCCGGTAGTATGCACAAGCTGAAAACAAATAAGGGCAAAATGAGTAAAGTCAGTTACAAAACTTACTTAAATGACCGTCTGAAGCAGGTGCCGCTGCACGGTCAACAAACCTATCCCTTATATATTCAGGTGACTTTTGAGCGCAGGACCATATTTTTTAAAAGCTACTATTTTGAGCTTTTTTCAAAGGCCAGGTATTACCAGTCTGTCGCAGGGGCCGGGCGTGGACCTTCTATTGAAGAAATAACGGATAAAGAAAACGAAGTGATTGACTTTATCATCCGTAAGCATAGAGATACTTTTTCACTCAACCTCTTCAAACAGGAGTATTCCTTTTATAGCAGGGACCTGTGCTACAGTATGGAAGAAAGTTTTATCCATTATATGTACCATTTCTTCCAGGATAAAGGTATGCCGGACTTTGCCATAACCGTCAGGGAGGGTAGCAGGTATCGGATTGCTTACCATGTGGTACGGGATATGAAACAGGCACTTACAAAACCACTTTATGAAGAGCTGGTAGAAAATTCACTCTACTATGCTCCCCCCTATTTACCGCTATATGGTTTTATGCAGCAAACAAAAAAATGGCCCATGCTTTGCCTTACAGTCATGGAATGGGAAACCGGGAATACAAAAAACGAATTCATAGCGTATCTCCACCAATACTATCCCAAAGACAATGCGGATGAAATAATGAAACAGGTGGAGAAATGGCTGCAGGCTGTTAAGGCTCGATAAACATACATTGGTTTTTTATGCTTCCTGTGTTTATTCTTATCCGTTGATATGTATTGCTTTTTCTGAATTTATTACATATTTTTACCAATCGAAGTACAATAAGACCTAAAAATTGGGTCTTATTGTACCACAAAAGGTAAAATGGCAGACAGCGTTTACATATCAGAACATCTTACTAAGCTTCAACTTGAGTTCCTGAAGTTGTTGGATGACTATGAAATACAGCTATTCAGATTTTCTGAAATTGAACAGTTATTGGACCAAAAGTTTGACAACTTAAATGAAATCCTGGAAAATCTGGTGGATAAGGAACTGCTTGTACGGATGGAGAGAGGCAAATTTTGCAAGCAAAATTTCAGGGATGAATATGTTATAGGAACTTTCATCGCAGAGAACAGTGCCGTAGCGTATTGGTCGGCGCTAAATTTACATGGATTGACCGAACAGTTTTCCAATACCGTCTTTATTCAGACGACTCACCAAAAAAGAGACAAGTCAATTTTAGGCACTTCTTATAAATTCGTCAAAATAGCCCCTCATAAGAAAGCAGGCGTTATATATAATGGTTACGGTAATCTTCAATATCCGATAACTGATGTAGAAAAAACAATAGTGGATTGCTTTGACCTTCCACAACATTCCGGCGGTTATGCGGAACTGATAAGAGCCGTTGGTCAGGCGCAAATGCAACCCACTAAATTAGCTGAGTACTGCCAGGCAGTAAATAACATTGCCGTTACCAAACGAATTGGCTATTTGGTTGAACTCCTCCAAATCACAGGTATGGACCCTTTTATAAATTTTGCCAGGAAGCAGGTCAATAATAGATATAACCTGTTTGACCCCCAGGGATTGGACGAAGGTGAATTTGTGGCAGAATGGCGATTAAGGTTAAATATTAGCCGCGAGGAATTACTAGACATATCCAATCAACAATATTAATGATACTGAAAAGGGAAATAGAGAAAAAAGCAATAGAACACGAAGTGTCCAGAAGTACCATTGATAAGGATTGGGTATTAGGTCATTTTGTTGATGCTATATTTTCGATAGATTCCTGTCGAGAGTCCCTGATCTTTAAAGGAGGAACCTGCTTACGAAAGTGCTATTTCCCGGATTATCGCTTTTCGGAAGATTTAGATTTTACATCCATCTACCCTGATTTTCAATTGGATGAAGCTTTATTGAGGCAAATCATGTCATTAGTACAGGATCGTACAGGTATGCCACTACATCTGGAAAAGCTGACCGGTCTTCGGCACAATGATATGCCTACCGGGTACGCTGCAATTGTAAAGTTTTGGGGAGCCGATCATTCCAGGGATCAGATTCCGCCAGATCCTTCCCGATGGACTACTTCGATTAAGATTGAAATTATTCTGTATGAAAAGATGCTGTTCCCTCCGACTATGAAAACGGTTTATCATGATTACTCCGACCGGCTTACCCCCGCAATAGAAGGAATTGCGTGCTATAACATAAAAGAAGTATTGTCTGAAAAATTAAGGGCGTTAATCCAACGTTCATACACGGCCCCTCGGGATTATTACGATATATGGTACTTGTCTAAGTATGTGACTGGTCTCAACTGGACAGAGATAAAGCAAGCCTTCCTGGAGAAAATGAAATTTAAAGGCCTTGAATTTACAGGAATAAATCAGCTCATGAACCCCAGGAGTGAAAACAGCGTAAAACGGGCATGGAAAACCAGTTTGGGACATCAGATCTCCGCTCAGAAATTACCACCTTTCGACGAGGTCAAAAAGGATTTGGAATTCCTGTTTAACAAAATCTTTGAAACGATATAATAGCATACAACCGCTAAGCTTGCCAACTGCTTTAAATCCGATAAGAAAAGGTTCAAAATTTGTCCTTTGTTACACGACGATTTAGTTGTCACCACAGCACTTTTTGTATTTCTTACCACTTTTGCATGGACAAGGCTCGTTCCTGCCAATTTTTACATCAATTCCCATAGGAATTTTATACCCATGGTTCGTCGGGCCGAAAAAACTATTACATTCTGTTTCCAATGACTGATCAAATGTCCAGGGTTCATCAAGGTAAATGATGAAATCGACGAGATTCGGGCTTTGAGTAAAAGTACCTAGACCGAGCCACGCATTACATTTTGATTTGTATTTTCTCAGGATTGAATAGGTTTCTGTCACTGTTTCCAATTCTTCGGTGTTATCCGTTGCAGTAATAACGTAGGTTAGTCCAAAGTCTGGTGTAGATGGATAGGCAAGTGATTTACTGGTGTTTTCTTTGAAGGCTTTTTGTTTAAAGCTGATCATGTTCTTTACGATGTCTTCCTGTGCTTTACCGGAGAAATCCATGAGGCCAAAAATAATATCAGTCGTACATTCGTGTCCGCTATTCTTAATATAGTTCAATAATAGTTCAAATTTTTCGGGTTTCCATCGGTTGAGGATCGGGTCATTTTTATCAGATACCAGATGCGAAAGACCGGTTTTCTGGGGATAGTAGTTTCGGTCTATGATTGCGCCAAAATCAGTGTCTAGCATTCCTCCGTCGTAATTGTCAATCTTCGAAAGCTTGTGTTTAAGATGGTAACCTAGAAAGATTAATTCTTCTGCGGCATAAAAATAGTCTAATAGGTTAATTCGTTGTCGAACGTAATATAGGAAGTCGTATGGATCTGGCATATAATGAACCAAAAGTTCCAAATCGAAAATAGAGATGAATAGAGGTGAGGGATCTTTTTCTTCTTTGTTTAGCATCAGGTTCACCTGATGCACAAGGGAAGGATAATTCTCCGTGGTCAGCCCCATGATGTAGACTTCAGAGATCTCCCTATTCAGGTGCGGAATATCTTCTCCGTTTTCGTTAAGAAATCGAACTTTTTTATCCAATATGTTTTGTCTGGAAACTAGACCCTGATCGTAAGCATCTTGAATGGCACCTTTAAAGTCTTTTGAAAGCTGTTCAAAGTTTCCCCGTTTTGCCATTAAGGTCATCTTTTTTGATTTTACCTGTACGCATAGGGCTTTATTTCCAAGTATACATAGGACGTCAATATCAGTTTTGGTTTGCCCTTTTTTTGCACTAAGCAACACTGATTTAAAAGTATTTTCCTTACCGAATACTTTGGTCAGGAGCTCAAAGGCTATCTCTTCGCCCACATCTCCGCGGTGTTTGGAGAGCTGCCCACGATATTGACAGTCTTCCCACATCCAGTAAAAAGGGCTTTCATAAACTGCTTCTGCAACAAGATAATTGATGGGTACAAAATATCGTTCTTGATCTAAGCGAATGAACGGACGTGAATTGAGTATGTTATAGTGTCCCGGGCCTTGATAGTCAGTATTGCAGCCTGCTGAAAACGAAAAATTTATAAAGAAGTCTGCAACGCCATTCTGATCTTCGAAATCGCTTGGCTTAACGGTGAACAGGTCTATTAGATTACTGTAGAATTGACACCAGTCTTCTGTAGTGCCTTTTTTTGAATAGTTGGGTACTGGGAATAATTGTTTATACTGATAGAAATTGAGGGCGATGAACTGCTCACGTTCAATCTTTTTAAACCTTTCTTTGGAATACGACTTGGTTAACTTTTTCTTTGATTTCTGTATGATTTTAGGGAAGGTTTCTCTCAACTCTAACAGGTTAACCTGTTTAGATTTTTCATGTAGGATCTGTTTTACCTTATTTACAATTTTAATAACCTGCCCAGTCTCAAATCCTTTGTTTTCACTCAACCACTCTCGATCATATTTGTATTTTGGTTCGAGGTATTCCAGATACTGGAAATCATAAACTCCATCTCCGGCATAGAAAGTAGGTTCTATTATTCCGCCATCTTTTGCAAAAAATTCCACATCATCCTCCAAATGACTTGGAAGTTCCTGTCCCTTTTCTTGTATTTCCATCATTTCCTTGAATTTGCTGAATTGTGGGGCGCTAAAGGACATTTGAAGTTCGTGTGCAAGCTCATAGGTTTTCTCCTTCATTGCGATTACCTCTTCGGGAGACTTGGGAAAGTTCAAATTCATGGGATGCTGAACCAGAAACCCAATAATCAGGGAACACTCTTTAACGCTTAATTTAGAGCGTGGGTCTACTAAATGGATTGTATCCAGATTATAGTGAAAGTCTTCAAAGAGGATTAGGCTTAATGCATAAATGTATCCATCTGTGTGGATCAATGCCTTTAAATCATCAACTACCTGATCTGTGGGCCTTACCATATATGAGCTTAGTTAAACTCAAATATAAGTATTTGAGCTTTCATTCAGATTATCTTCCGTTTTTTCAGAAACACAAACTTTCACCAGTTTTAGTGAAGAGGATAAAACCTGTAACACTATTTTATTTACTCAATAAGAGCTTCGGTTTATTTTTATTAAAGTTACGGCATTTTTAATACCTCTATACTAATCAAAATAAACAAAATTCCCCATTGGTTTGTTTTGTATAATAAATAAGCAGTATGAACGTTGACATACCCATGTTAACGGCTCTTTTGACAAAAACGGTGGACGAAAGCCCAGCACATAACAGGGGTTTTGCAAGAGCGGGGCGAAAACGCTTCGGTTGAAGCATTTTCGTTATATTTGGGCTTTCGGCTTCGGTTAAGGATTTTCGGCTGAAAATCCCCGCCCTCGCAAAGCCCCAAAACGTTGTGCGTCATATTAGAAAAACCCGAAATGGACAAAAAAATTAAATTGATTTACCTAATACTCATATTGACACTGACCTTTTCTTGTGTTGAAAAGAAATCAACAGAAAATGAAACTAATAAGCCTGAATTGGTTGCGACTTCAAAAACCGACACCTTAAAATTCACTTCGGGAATACGAGTTATCTTTCAAGACAGCAAGGGAAATTATTGGTTTGGAAGTCTTCAAGAAGGAGTTGCAGTTTACAATGGTAATTCTTTCACTTACTTTTCAACAAATGAAGGATTAAAGGACAATCAAATCCTTTCAATACAGGAAGACAAAAATGGAATTATTTGGTTTGAAACTCAAAATGGAGTAAGCAGTTATAATGGAAAATCTATAGAAGACCAAACAAAAGAAATAATTGTGACTTCCCAAAATGATTGGACGAAATCGGATAATGACCTTTGGTTTGCTTCAGGTATTAAAGAAGGTGTATATAGATATAATGGAAGAAATTTAAATTATTTAGCTTTCCCAAATCCGAAAGTTATTAATCCAAACAATTTATATGGAGTAACGAGTATTTCAGAAGGAAAAAACAATATGATTTGGTTTGGTACTTACGCAGGTATTTTTGGCTATAATGGAAAGGAATTTAAAATTATCAATGACGAAACGCTTGGACTTAATATTGAAGTTGAACCTCTACATATTAGAAGTATTCTCGAAGACTCTAAAGGCAGACTTTGGATTGGTAATAATGGAATAGGTGTATTACTGAAAGATGGTGCTTCAATCATTAATTTTTCTGATAAGAACAAATTAATTCACCCGACAAGTGGAAGAAAAGGTGATAAATCAATGCCCGGCACGCTTGAACACGTTTTCACGATTGCAGAAGATGGAAAAGGCAATATTTGGTTTGGAGACAGAGATGCAGGAATTTGGAAATATGATGGTGTAAAGATGACTAATTACACAAAGAAAGATGGACTTACAAATGACAATGCTCTTTCCATCTTTGAAGATGATAAAGGCGAATTGTGGTTTGGAATGGAAGACGGGAGCGTATATGAGTTTGACGGAAAGACATTTAAAAAGCAATTTTAAGAAATACGAACGCACAACAAGGGTTTTGCAAAATGGCGGGTTTCCGTCTAAGTTGAAATTTTCGTATTCTTAATCCGCAAAAGCCAATTTTATTGGCTTTTTTGTAATTTAGCAAATAGAAATTGGCTTTTGCTACGTGCCGTCTAAATCGAAACTTTCGTCTTCGATTTCCCGCCACTTCGCAAAGCCCCGAGACGTTAGCGGAAATCCTGAAAAACCCAAACGAAAACAACAAATAAATTATGAAATTGAAAACCTTGACCTTTATTCTTATAGTATTTTTACAAAGTAATTTCCTGTCTGCTCAAACCAAAAATGAAATTAATAATTATTTCGAAGATTTACATTTGATAAATCAGTTCAATGGCAATTATATAATTGCAAATAACAAAAAGATTATTGCTGAAAAATCTTTAGGGTTTAGTGATTTGGATAAAAAAAAAGAATTAAAAAAAAATACACTGTTTACAATTGCTTCAATTTCCAAAACATTTACAGCTACTGCAATTTTGCAATTGAAACAGAAAGGCAAACTAAATTTAGATGACACTGTACAGAAATATTTACCGAATTTTCCTTATTCAAATGTCACTGTAAAACATTTGTTAAATCACACTTCGGGATTGACAGACTTTTACAACCTATTTGATAGTTTGATGGTACATTATCCTGAGAAATTAATTACCAATAGTGATATAATCCCGATATTGATTGAAAATAAAACCCCACTTAGTTCTCTACCAGGAGAGCGTTGGGAATACAACAATGTCAATTATTGTATTTTGGCTCTGATCATTGAAAAAATATCTGGGCAATCTTTTTCCGAATACATTAAGCAGAATATTTTCAAGCCTGCTAAAATGAAGAATAGCATTGTTCCGAATAATAGGAATATAAAACAAAAAAATCAGGTAGAGCAATATACTTATCCGAATCTCTATTCAACGACTTTACAAAATGTTAAAAATATTCCAGAAAAATTTAAAATACTAGAAAGAAGTAATTTTTATGGTAACGGAGGTATTGTAAGTACAACATTAGATTTATATAAGTATGATCAAGCCTTATATAATGGAGCACTTCTTGGCAAGAAAGAGTTGGAAGAAGCATTTACACCAACAAGGCTGAATGATGGGAAAATTGCAACTTTTAATTTTGACGACAAAGAAATAGCTTATGGATTAGGTTGGGCGATTTATACAGACGAAAAGAATGGAAAAACTGTATTTCACGATGGTTTTAATACAGGCTTATCAAGTATTTTAGTTCGGAATATTTCAAAAAAACAAAGTGTTATTATTTTAGAAAATACAGGAAGTAATGTAGTTTTCCCAGCTTCAAATGCAATTTTAAATATATTGAACCAGCAAACATACCAACCAACTACTCAAAATTTTGCAAGATTGTATGGAAGTATTTTGGTGAATAATGGTATTGCACAAGCAGATAAATTGCTTATGAAATATTTCAATAATACCGAAAAATATAATGTAACAGAAAGAGAAATGAATAGCCTTGGTTATCAATTATTAAGAAATAAAAAAATTCCAGAGGCATTAGTAATCTTTAACACCACAACTAAAATCTACCCAAACAGTGGGAATGCTTTTGATAGTTATGGAGAGGCTTTACTGCTCAATAACCAAAAGGAAGAGGCAATAAAAATGTATCAAAGATCAGTAGAGCTTAACCCGAACAACGAAAATGGCAAAAAAATTCTTCAACAAATTTTGAATAAATAACTTGGATTAAGGACTTCCACTAACATCGGTTTGGCAATATAGCGGCTGAAGTGCTTCTGACTAAAATGATACGAAAAACAATCTATTTTGATATACAAATAGAGCTGTTTTTTCAATTATAGTTAAATGGTCAGGATAAACCTGACTGTACAACTATGAAAAATAAATTTTATAATGCCTCAATAATTGCGAACACACTGTATTCGCAATGTTCCGCAATCATTCATTTTCCCAATTTTAACAAAAGATAAAAATGGAAATTCTAAGTTTTTAGCTACTGGATTTCCCATCAGCAACAGTGGAAATTTTGTAACAGCAAAGCATGTTGTATGATCTTAGGTGTATTGCACCATAATTGCCTCATAATAGCATCATTTAAACCGCCAGGCTTGCTAACTGCTTTAAATCTTCCAAGAAAAGATTCGAAATCTGTACAGGCAGGGCGACATCAAAGCATAGACACTTATCTTTACATCCATGAAATATGTACTTTTTTTATTCGTTTTTCTAAAAACTACCAGTATAGCTTTTGGACAACAAAATGATATTGAGAAACAACTTGATAGTCTATTTTTGCTCAAAACTGCCAAACCTTTCAATGGAATAGTCCTTATTTCTCAAAACGGACAGGTTAAATATCTGAAAACATACGGTTATTCGGATATTGACCAGAAAGAACCTTTAAAACTAAATGATCAATTTGTAGTAGGGTCAATTAGTAAACAATTCACAGCCGTTTTAGTACTTCGGGAATTTGAAAAAGGACGTATTGAATTGAATACCCCAATTCGTAAATATTTACCCGAATTGACCCAAAGTTGGGCAGACACAGTCACAATACACCATTTATTAACCCACACGCATGGCATTACCGGGTTAGATAAACCAACAAGCTTCAAAGTCGGAAGTCAGTATTCTTATTCTCAGATAGGTTATGACCTGTTAGCTAAAATAGTTGAGAAGACTTCTGATATATCATTTGCAGAACTTTCAAGGCGTTTATTCGAAGAATGCAGGATGGAAAATACTTTTCACCCAGACATTAATAAGTATAGTAACCTGGTCAAAGGCTACACAGAAAGTGAAAGTGGTGAATTGGAATACGAAACCGAAACATTTCAAAACTATGTAGCCGCAGGGTCTTTTATATCGACAGCAGAAGATTTAAATACCTGGAATGACTTGTTTTATGGTGGTAAGCTGTTAAAAAACAAGACCATGAAGATCTTAAAAACTAAACAAAAAGGAGCTGTCCGTGACCATCCGATATTTGGAATTACCGAATATGGATATGGAATAACAGTCGATACAAAAGAAAACATTTTGCAATTGGGACAGACCGGATTTGCCCCGGGCTTTGTCTCGATGAATTTTTATTTCCCCAAAACAAAGACCAGTGTTATTCTTCTTCAGAATACCGCCTATGAAACGAATGATTTAAAAAAAGCATTTTATTATCATACGGAAACATGGAAGATCATAAGAAATGAGCTGAAAAAATAATACCGGGAATTTACCATTTGGAGGATGACGCTGTTTCCCGCATGTCTTCAAAGGGTTCCGTTCCTGGTTTAAAGAGGCCTCCCCGATAACCGACGCAGGCCCGTTATGCAGGTTTGTTTCCCGCCCTTAGCAGGCGTCCCAGCAGGATCTCCGCCAGGAGGAAAAACAAGGCCGCCATTACAAAGTATTTCCAGTACGGCTTATCAATGGAAGAAGCACGGAAGGCCTCGATAAACTGCCCGTCCTGCACGTCATCGTACACTTTTACATTCTCCTGGGCGGCAAAGGCCTCTCTCAGCTCTTCTGCTGACCAGGTGTCCATATACGATTCGGTCCGGCTGTGGTTCAGGGCCAGCGACTTCACCGCTTTGCCGTTGATCTCCAGCTCGTAAATCCCCGAGCCCAGCAGCTGGTTATTTTGCAGCTCCGATGATTTGGGCAGGGTCAGGATCAGGGTTTTCCCCCGTAGGGTTTGCACCGGAATGAGCTCCAGGTTCTTGTTTTTCAGCTTGTAGACTGCATTTTTAGGGGCTTCGGGCATGTACAGCTGCACGTGCCCTTCGCTGAAATTATACGCCAGGCGATCGGTTTTACCGCTCAGGTAGGCCATCCGGAAAAGTACCGGCACATAGAGGGCATGCTCAGCAAAATTCCCGTAGTCCCGTGTCAGTGGCGAAGCAAAAAGATAAATGTTCCCTTCCCCGGCACGGGTACGGGTCAGAAAGGGTTTCCCGTTTTTCAGGGTCAGGATGGGTTCGGCCACACCCTCCCACCTGATCTTCGGGTAAACTTTTGGCAGGCTCATCAGCCGGCTGTGGCTTCCCTTTTCAAATACATCTTCAAAGAAAGGCGACTGCCCCTCCGGTCCTGCCATTTCCTGCATGGCTTCAGGGTTGGGCACATGGTTGTCAGCCTGCACATTGCGTATGCCAAACGGACCCAGGAATTCCTGCAGGCTCACCTGCGACACCTGCGCAGAAGGAATCAGCGCCATATTTCCGCCCTGGTTCAGGAACGTCTCCATCACTGCCCGCCTTTCCCCGTCCAGGCCAGAGATGCCTTCCAGTACCACCAGGTCGGCATTTTGTACCTCACCGGGATTAAAGTTGTCTATAGAATAGGCCTTGTAGGCAAAGAGGCTGTCGTTGGCAAAAATTTTCCCTATATAATTCTGCTCACTCCGCTGGCCGTACAGGTGAAGAATACGAATGGCCGGTGATGCGTTCAGCGTAAAGTAATAATCATTGTCAAACGTTACGGGCTGGTCATCAAAGCTGACCCGGCCTTTGTGAAGCCCTCTTGAATTGACGGTAAAGTTGAATTTTGCCGTGCCATAGGCATTGGGAGGCAGATCTACGGAAGAAGTGGAAATCTGAACGTCATCCACATACAGCTTCAGGGGTAGTTTTTCTACCGCCTGGTTGCCCGAGTTAAAGACCTTTACACTGAGCACATTGTTCTGCATTTCTCTTACAAAGGGCACATTCAGCCACAACGAATCTACAAAAACATTGCGGGCGGCCTTGCCGGTTACCGGTATCAGGTGCACCACATCATTGGTATCTACAGGCAGGTCGGCCAGGTTACCTACGGTGCTCTTCTGGAAGTCGGAGAACCAGAAAAAATGATTCCGGCCCGACGGGTTATGCTTGTGCGCCACCGAGCGCTGCCGCTTATACACCTGCGCCAGGCTGCGGCCCGTTTCCGAGAAGGCCACGGTAGTGAGCCGGTCACGTACCTGCCCTGCCGAGCTTACAAACTGGTCCTGTCCGTCAAATTCATTGGTAGAAAGCTGGATATTGGAGGTGCGGTCAAGCAGCGAGAGCAATTCGTCTATCCGGATCACGGCCAGGTCAAGCAGGCGCCGGTTCTCACGGGTATTCTGCATGCTCTGGGAATTGTCGAGGTAAATTCCGTTAATGCCCCGGGGCAGGTCGCGGTTTTCAATGGCTTTCTTCACCGGCTGGGCAAAAGCCAGCACCAGGCAGGCTATAAAAAGCATCCGGGCCAGCATCACCAGCAGGTGCTTCAGCCGCCGGAAAGCCGATATCCGGGTATCAACACTCCTGAGCAGGGCTACGTTGGAGAAATATACTTTGCGGGTACGCCTGAAATTAAAAAAATGTACGATCAGCGGTATAGCTAACGCCAGAAGTCCCCACAGTACATTCGGATATAAAAACTGCATATAAGCTTTGAGCTATAAGCTTTGAGCTATGAGTTTATCAGCGTTGACATACCCGATGTAAGCTCAGGGCTGATGGCTCATAGCTCTTAGCTATTCTACATAAAAAAGTGATCCCATAATCTACAAAACGCCGTAAGCGGCGGATTATGAAATCACTCTGAAAATTTATTATTTTTACAGAACAGCCGCTCTGCCTTATTCTTCTGCTTTTGTGCCGTAGAGCTTCTCCTGGATCTCCATGGCCCTTACTTCATTCTCCGAATTCGGCGTATACTGAACCTTTCTCTGGCGTGCCATAGAATCAGGATTCGCATAAACATAATCATTACCTGCATTCACATCTTTCTGCTCTATCCGGTTATTTTTCTGGTAAGTACAGGCGGTTGCCAGCATAGTAGCCGCTATAGCAAGAAGTCCTACGTTTTTCTTCATTTCCTTAGTTTACTAAATTCATACAAATTTAGGAGGGAGAAGCGAAAATACAAAAAGTTGCCGGTTGTTTATTCCTCATGGCGGCTCCGTCTTGTTTATTTTACCCTATAAGGCACATAAGGCATACAAGAAACTTAGGTGTCTTATATGCCTTATGTGCCTTATAGGGTAAAACAAACATTCCTTAACTTTTCACTTTTAGTTTTTAACTTTTATCTTTTCACTTTTAACTACTCACCTCCTCACCTTCGCCGGCCTCACCTCTATCTTGCTCGGCAGCGTTCTCGGGTTCATTTTGAGCAGGTCGGCCACCATCTGCCCAATGTCTTCCGGCTGAATTTTCCAGTCATCGGCATCTGACGGCACGTGGTTATTGAAATAAGTGGCCACTGAGCCTGGCATGATGGTGCTGACCTTTACGTCTTTATCGCGCAGGTCGAGCATCAGCGCCTGGGTAAAGCCCACCAGTCCGAACTTGCTCGCGTTGTAGGCCGTACCTTTTTCAAAAAAATTGGCTCCGGCCAGGCTGGAAATGGTGATAATATAGCCTTTCCGGCTGATTACCTGGTCAAGGGCCGCTTTTACGGTGTAAAACACACCGGTGAGATTGGTTTCCAGCGTATCGTTCCAGTCTTCGTCGGTCAGCGCCTCAATGCTTTTAAAAATGCCTACACCGGCATTGGCAACCACCACGTCAATCCCACCGAAAGCCTGTACCGTAGCAGCCACCGCCTTCTCCATAGAGGCGCGGCTGCGCACGTCGGCCGTCAGGCCCAGCACTTTTCCTTCAAAACCTTTGGCAAGGGCCGCCTCCGCTTCTTTCACGCCCTGCTCTGCGCGACCCGTAAACACCACGGCATACCCTTCTTTCAGCAGCTGCTCTGCCACGCCGTACCCTATTCCTTTGGTACCCCCTGTAATAAATGCTGTTTTCATATCACTCATCTGTATATATTTGTGTCAAATTAATCCTTATGGACATATCTGTACTGGTAGCTGTAGCCAAAAACGGGGTGATCGGAAAAGACAACCGGCTTCTCTGGAAATTAAGCGACGACCTGAAGCTGTTTAAAAAACGTACGCTGGGTCACGTAGTCATCATGGGCCGCAAAACCTTCGACTCCATCGGCCGGCCGCTCCCGGGCAGGATTAACCTGGTCATTTCGCGAAACCCCGGTCTGCAGTTGGAAGGCGCAACGATAGCTTCTTCCATGGAAGAGGCCCTCCGCCTGGCCCGCACCCTGACCGGTAAAGAAGAGATCTTTATCATTGGCGGGCAGCAGATTTATGAGCTGGCCGCTCCATACGCCACCCGGCTTTACCTTACCCGGGTAAACACCGCTCCTGAGGGAGACGCCTTTTTTGACCTCTCTCCCTATAATAACTGGGAAACCGCAGATTCCGTTCATTTTGACCCGTCTGGAAAAAACGAATACGATTTCGAAATCGTCACGCTGAAACGGCCCGCATGATCCCTGTATACCTGTACCTCCCCGGCTGCCTTCAGGGGGCAAATCCGGTATATCCCTCCTGAAACGCATCTCCCCCTGCCCTCAACCCGTAACTCCCTCCATTGAAACATTTTAAATTGCAGAAAATTATACTGGAAAAAGCACTGTATTGATCATTATTTTAATAATTTCATGGCAAATTAAAAATAGTCTTTTAAAGAATCATTAAAACACAGAATGGTCTTTTAAGCCTGTTTCAAAATCATCTGTTCTATTAACCAATACCTGTTATGAAAAAAAAGCTACTTTTTCTTTTCATGCTCATTGGGATCTTTCAACTCACCTGGGCGCAGGAAAGAAAGATCTCCGGCAAAGTAACTTCCGCTGCTGACGGCGCCGCCCTGCCGGGAGTTACCGTAAAAATCCAGGGAACAACCCTGGCTACGCAAACCGATGTTTCGGGCAATTACAGCCTCAGCGCTCAGCCCGGCCAGGTGCTTATCTTCAGTGCCGTGGGGTATATCAACGCCTCTGTCACTGTAGGGAACGCCTCTGTTATTAACATGACCCTGGAGGAATCGCAAAGCCAGCTTAACGAAGTGGTGGTGGTAGCCTACGGTACCGCCAACAAGGGCACCTACACCGGTTCTGCCTCCTCGCTGTCAGGCGATAAGATCAGGGATATGCCGCTTCCCTCCTTCGAAGGAGCCCTGAACGGTCGGATGGCAGGGGTGCAGGGCACCCAGAGCAGCGGCCAGGCCGGCTCAACGCCCAACATCCGTATCCGCGGGATAGGCTCCATGAACGCTTCCAACGAACCGCTTTACGTGGTTGACGGCGTGCCGGTCATTTCAGGCTCGGGCGGACAGCTGGGCGACTACATCCTGCGCAGCAATAACATCATGAGCTCTATCAACCCGGGAGATATCGAGTCGATCACCGTACTGAAAGATGCCGCCGCCTCTTCGCTGTACGGTTCACGCGCCGCTAACGGGGTGATCGTGGTGACCACCAAGAAAGGAAAAACCGGGAAACCTTCAGTTAACCTCAAAAGCTCGGTGGGCTTTACGCCTGCCTGGGCCACCGATAACTATGAGCCCGCCAGCGCGCAGGAGCAGGTCAATATGCTGTACCAGATCTTCCACGATTTCAACACTTCAGGCGGAAGAGACGATGCCTATGCCAGCAGCAATGCCATTACCCGCCTGAACGGCAAGTTCAACCAGCACGGGTATACATTTGAAGCCACCGGTACCGGCAGAATGGACGGCGTTATCATCAAAGGCATGACCAACGGCGTTGAGAACCGGGAAGGAAAATATTTCGACTGGGACAAAGCCCTATTCGGTACAGGTACCTACAATACCAACGAGCTCTCGGTGCAGGGCGGAACAGAAGCTACCAAATACTTTACTTCGCTTTCGTATACCACCGATCAGAACCGTATGCGCGTCAATAAATTTGACCGTATCGGCGGGCGTATCAATATTATCCAGAAAGCCGGCCGCCTGCTGGAGCTGGGAACCAACATCAATATCACCAGCAATAACCTGGAAGGCTACAACGATACCCGGAATACCGGCGCCAACTATTTCATGCAGGTAAGAAACCTGCTATGGCCGCTTTACTGGCCTACCGACTACAAAACGGGCCTGCCTTTCACCGCCCGGTACGGAAGCCTGGCCCAAAACTCGCTGTACTACGATAACGAATGGGAAAACACCTCAAACACCCTGCGCCTCAGCGCGGTAGAAACACTCACCCTGCACCTCATGCCGGGTCTTAATTTTAAGAGCGTTTTCTCTTACGACAACTCGAAGGTCAGGGATCACATCTACTACAGCGCCGTGCACTGGAACGCACAAACCACCCGGGGCGCAGTAAATGAGATGACCACCAATTACAACAAGATGCTGTCATCCAATACCCTGAACTACAACAAGACGTTTAACACCGTTCACGATTTCAGCCTCCTGCTCGGGTTTGAAGCAGAGAAAAACGTGACCGACTTTATGCGCTCATCGGGCACCGACATGCCTTCCAGCGCCCTGCATACCGTGTCTACCGCCGGAACCACCAATGCTTCTGCCTACTCGTGGGGGTATAACATGCTCTCGTACTTCTCCCGGGCCGAGTACAGCTTCAACCAGAAGTATTTTGCGTCGGCCTCTCTGCGGAGAGACGGCTCATCACGCCTGGGACCGGATACCCGCTGGGGTAACTTCTGGTCTGTGGCCGGTTCATGGCGCATCAGCAAAGAAGAATTCCTGGCTGACAATGACGTCATCAGCAACCTGCGGCTGCGGGCCTCCTACGGTACAAACGGTACGCTGCCTTCCGATAACTTCGGCTGGCGCTCACTGGTAGGCTACAACAACAAATACATGGAGCAGCCCGGCGGAGGCATCATCACCCTGGCTGACCCTAACCTCACCTGGGAAACCAGCTACTCTTCTAACCTGGCCCTCGAATTCGGCCTGTTCAGAGACCGCCTCTCCGGTAGCGTGGAATATTTTAACCGCGATTCCAAAGACCTGCTGCAGGATGTGCCCATCTCTACCGTTACCGGCTTCAGCTCTACCCTGAAGAATATCGGGGAGATCAATAACAAAGGGATAGAGATCGAGCTGAACGGCGACATCATCCATAAAGACGGCTTCCGCTGGAGCGCCGGTGTCAACGCCACCGCCATGAAGTCAACCGTGACCAAGCTGTACGGCGGCCAGGACATCATCTGGAACGACCCTACCGGCGGTGATGCCCGCTCGCAGTTTATCTACCGCGAAGGCGAGTCTACACTGGCCTTCTACGGGTACGAATGGGCCGGGGTAGACCCGGAAAACGGTAAAAACGTATGGTATGTCAACGATCCGGAAAACCCTTCTTCGGGCGACTTCCAGTTTAACGGGCGTGCGGCCACCTATTCCTACAGCAAGGCGTTCCGGAAGATCATCGGGAACGGGATTCCGAAACTCTACGGCGGCATCAACACCGACGCCGAATACAAAGGCATCAGCGTAGGTCTGAACTTTATGTACAAGCTGGGCGGCAACCTCTATGACGGCGCCTTCAAAGATGTGGCCGATGACGGCTACTACTGGGAGCGGATCCGGTCAGAGGTGTACTATGAAAACATGTGGAGTCCCTCCAACCCTACCGGCACCATGCCCAAGCTGGACGGCAATGACCTGACCGACCCCATGCAGAACTCTACCCGGCAGCTTCACAGCGCAAGCTTTATCCGCCTGAAGAACGTTACCGTGGCCTATCGCGTGCCTAAAAATGCGCTGAAAGCAATCAAAGCAGAAAATTGCCGGCTCTTTTTCAATGGCACCAATTTATGGACCGCCTCCAAATTTAAAATCGCAGATCCTGAGGTGAACCAGTATAGTACCCGCGGATGGGAAACCCCTTACGGTAAGACCTATACTTTTGGTATTGAACTTGGCTTTTAATTCTGTAAAACCTCAAAAATTGCTTAACAATGAAGAATATAATAAAGATACTTGCCATAAGCGCTTTACTGGGCACCACCTCCTGTAAAGACTTCCTGGAGGTAAAGCCGACCAACTCGGGCGACTCCAAGGTAGCGGTTCAGACGGCCAATGATGCCAAGATCATCATTAACGGCATCATGCGCAGGATGACCTCCATCAATTACTACGGCCGTGATTTCATTCTGTACGGCGACGCCAAAGGCGGCGATATGACCATTTACTCGGCCGGCCGGGGAAATGACGCGATGTACACCTTCAATCACTCGGCCAACTCCAATGCCTACGGCGGATTCTGGTCAGTGATCTTCAACAATATCATGCAGGCCAACAGCCTCCTGGAGAGCATTGAAAAGCTGCAGGCGGAAGGAAGCACCGAAAGCTTCGACGCCTACAAAGGCCAGGCACTGACCGCCCGTGCCCTGATGTATTTTGACCTGGTGCGCCTGTACGGGAAGCCCTACAATTTCGACAAATCGGCCTACGGGGTGCCCAACATCACCACCACGCTCAGCTCTACAGAGCAGCCCCTCCGGGCCACCGTGGAACAAAATTATACCCAGATCCTGGCCGACCTGAAAGCAGCCGAAGCCCTGCTGCCCAAAACCAAAAGTAACGGGTATATCAACTACTACGGCAACAAGGCCATACAGGCACGGGTATACCTGTACATGAACAACTACACCGAGGCCCTGGCGGCGGCTGAAGACGTGATCACCAAAGGCGGATATACGCTCTACACCCCGGCCAACTGGGTGGAGTCCTGGACCAAACAATTCGGTTCCGAGTCGATATTTGAGCTGGGCATGTTCCCCAACGAAGGCGACCAGGGCACCGGCTCACTCGGGTTCTACCTCCGGAGAAAAGGCCATGGCGCCAGCACGGCACTCGGGTTTTACGGGGCCAGCGACTACTTCCTGAACCGGCTTAAGCAAGACCCGACCGACGTACGCTGGGGAGTAATGGACGCCGACGAGATCTCTACCGCAGCAGCACCGCGCCTGGGCTCGCTCTACAAATACAGCGGCAGCATTACCCTGGCCGGTGACGGGAAAAGCACCAATACGGCCGTGAACATCAAAGTGATACGCTCATCTGAAATGTATCTTATTGCGGCGGAGGCGGCCTTCCAGCTGAATCAGAAAGACAAGGCAGCCACTTACCTGAACGCCATCCGGCGCAGGGCTCCGGCACTGGCTGCAGCCACAGCCGCCGACATCACCCTCGATATGATCCTGGATGAGAAAAGCAAGGAGCTGTTCGGAGAAGGGCACCGGTTCTTTGATGTGCTCCGGAACAACAAATCGATCACCTTCAATGACGAGATTATCGGATCGAACATCAACATCCGGCCCAAAACCATTGACCGGACCTACTTCAAGACCGTTCTGCCGATCTCCATTGCAGAGATCAATGCCAACCCCGGTATTGCAGCCCAGCAGAATACAGGGTACTAATAAAATACTAACAAAAACAAAAAAGGTGCGCGGCCTCCGGCCGCGCACCTTTTTATATTCCCGGTAAAAACTACTCTTTGATATCCCACCAAACCGGGTAAGACCAGATATCGTTGCTCAGTGCGCTGGGGTGCGAAGCTTTCACATTCTCCGAGTTGTAATTGATCTCATGCGAAACCTGCATTACCCGGCGGAATTGCTTTCCGAGCGGTATTTTGTTCTGCGCAGCAGCCGTAACCGTATATTCGTAAGGAACCGCCCAGCCCGGGTATGCCACCGTGCTGTAATCGTACCGGCGCATATCGTTCCAGTTCTGCTGCGTATACGACAGGGCAATAAACTTCTGCGTCATAATCTTACCCAGGGTAATATCAGCAGCCGTACCGATGCCTTTATCCATAAACGTATTAATTTTGGCCGCGTCCATCGGCGACTTGCTGACATTTACGTTTCCGTAAGCCGCCAGCTTCATGTTCATCAGGTCAATGTGCGCCTTGATCCCCTCTTTATAAGCGGCAAACGCCCCGGTTTTATCTCCTTTGTTGAACAGCACCTCCGCTTTGATGAAGCACATTTCAGGATAAGTCACCAAATGGGTGGGCGCATCGGGTCTTGAATAGAACGTTCCGGTAGCGGCCACGGTGCCGTCAGCCCACTTATAAATGTCTGTAACGTCTTTGTTGTACCCGATCGAGCTGCTTTTCAGCGATACATATACCGTATCGCCCCAGCGGCTGGCGTTGGCGCTGTTGATATACCACGACTTGGCCGGCACGGTTCTTCCGTTGCTCTGAATGGCGCTGGTGGTAGCGTTATACGAAGGCGAGATCGGACCTGATTCCATCCTGATCTTAGACTGCATATCCACTCCCTGCGTTCTCACAAATTTCTTCGGGTTACCGAATTCCGCCCAGGGCAAAAGCTTGTCTGCGCGCGGGTCTTCCACGCCTTTGTTATCAAAGTTGGTCAGCAGGTCGGCATACCATTTGGTTAAACGGAAGTTCGTATTCATGCCCAGGTTATCAAAAACAATGGCTGTTTTGAGCGGATCGGCAAACAGAACATCACCCACGTTGTCTGCAGGCGAGTCTTCGTGCGTGATCACCGTGCTCTCCCCTACCGACTGCGGGCCCTGTGCCAATGCGGCCAGAACGTCATCCGGCTTATACAGGCCGCTCTTCTTCGAAAGGTTGTTCAGCCACCGGGCTTTTAACCCGTAACAAAGCTTAAGCCACTTGCTCACGTCACCGTTATTCCAGCTGTCGCCGGCCGCCAGGGGCGTAGCCGTAGCCGGCTGGGCCATTTTAAAGTACTCTATGGCCTTATCAATATCGGCAAGGCAGCCTTCATAAATCACTTTCCCGTCATCAAATTTCGGGGTGATGGCGGCACTGAGAGCTTCGGTATACGGCATTTCCCCGTACCAGTCGGTCATCAGCATAAAGCCCATGGCCCGGATGGCCCTGGCCGCTCCCATATAATGGTAGGCCCCTTCTTTCTCCGCCTTGATTTCCAGGTCTTCCAGGTTGGAGCCCACACCTACAAACCAGAACTGGTAAGGAGTGGTAGACATACCCGCAATGGGGTTCCACCCGGCCGACATGCTTTGCTGGGCCGTGCTGTTCACAAACGTTACCTGCTGGGTAACGGTAGCCGCCCTGACACCCGCCGTGCCCTGCGCGTACAGGTAATAGTGCTGAACCCAGGTCAGCCGGCTTTTTACTGACGCCACCGTGTTCGAAGGCGTATTGGGGTCTTCGTTAATATCCAGCCAGCTGTCTTTGCACGACGACAGGATAAGCATCGAAGCCACGCTCCATAACAATATATTTTTTAACTTATTCATAACCGAGTTTTTAGAATTTAACGTTTAAACCAAATGTCAGACCTGCCGTGGCCGGTACACCGTTGAAATCAATGCCCACCGAGCTCGACCCGATCACACCCGAGCCCGCCGCCGAGGTCTCCGGATCCATGCCTTTGTAGTTGGTCAGTAACCACAGGTTGGTTCCGGTCACACTTGCCGTCATGCCTTTGAATACCTGGTTGTTTTTCAGCAGGCCTTTCCCGATATCATATGAAAGCGATATGCTTCTTAATCTCAGCCATTTGGTATCGGTCATAAAATTGGCACTCTCCCGCACATAAAAATCGCTCCAGTAATCCTGGATGATCTTACGGCCGCTGGTTTGCACGCCCCGTATGCTGTAGAACTCGTTGGCGTTAAACGTAAAGGTCTTATCTTCGTATACCGGGGCTGCGTCTGTGCCGCCGGTTCTTACCACACCGCTCAGCACCAGATTATCTCTCTGCATACTACGCTTGCTCATCCCGTTTACGGTCATAAAATAATCGGTACCGTTATAAACCATACCGCCTAAACGGAAGTCAAATAAGAAAGAAAGGTTAAAATTCTTATACCTTATGTTATTGTCAAAGCCCCCGATCAGCTTAGGCTCCCGGTTACCGATATTGTAGGTAGTAAGGTTATCGCTTACCGGCATACCCGTATTGGCATCCAGGATGATCTTGCCGTCATCGGTTCTTGACCATTTTGAACCCGATATGGCCATAAAGTTACCGCCGTTAAAAGAAGCTGCTTTGGCATTTCCTACCTGTACGTCGGTTACGTAAAGTATTTCAAGCCCCTGGAGCAGGTTTTCCACGGTTCCTCTGTTCCGCGACAAATTGAGGGTGGTGTTCCACTCAAAATCTTTCCGGACCACCGGCTTACCGGTCAGTGAAAGCTCCATCCCTTTGTTATAGATATCCCCCGCATTGACCGAAACAAAAATATAACCGGTTGACTGTCCCATCCGCGGAGAAAGGATCTGGTTAAACGAGTTATTGGTATAATATGCATAATCCAGTCCCAGGCGGCCTTTCAGGAAGCGCATTTCCAGACCCACTTCAAACGAGGTGGTGTTTTCCGGCTTCAGGTAAGGGTTACCCCGCTGCCAGTTGTTACCGGTACCGACAATCCCGCCCAGGAATTCGCGCGGCGACCACAAATACGTATTGGTCACATACGGCGCCGCATCTTTCCCTACACGCGCCCATGAAGCCCTTAGCTTACCGAAGCTTAACCACGGTGTATTGTCCAGCAATTCGGTAAACACAAAGCTACCGCCTACCGAAGGATAGAAATACGAGCGGTTGCTGGCCGGAAGCGTTGACGTCCAGTCGTTCCGTCCCGTAACATTCAGGAACAGCATGCTCTTATACGAGGCCCTGAGCTCTCCGTAAGCCCCGAACAGCCTTCTTTTTGAGCTTACCACATTCATGAACTTGTTGGCATCAATGATGTTTCCGAAGCTGTGAAAGCCTTCCACTTCAAAATGATACCCCATTCTGCGGTTATTCACCACCCGGGTTTCTTCCGAGAAATAACCCACTAAGGCTCCCAGGTCGAAATCGCCGACTTTCTTGTTAAAATCAGACATCAGGTTAGACGACCAGTAATTGAAGTTGTAATCGCTCTCCGACATCATCCCCTGCTGCCAGATATCTTTGATGGCGCCGCCTTCCCCGATCAGCGTGGAGTTTTTGGTCACATACCAGTCAGAACCCAGGCGGTACGACACCTTCCACCAGTCAAAAATATCTGCGCTGGCATTCAGGTTCCCGGTAAGGCGGTTGGTCTGATCGGCCAGGTTATTCCTGTTGATGGTCCAGTAAGGGTTTTCAATATCGTCTTTCAGTTCCTGCAGGCCTTCAAACATCCGGTATTTGGTACCGTCATCATTCAGGTATTTTTGCATATCGTCACTTCTCGACCAGCGGTAGGTAGAGTTCATGGCTCCCGTTCCGCCTGAGTTATACAGTCCTGAAGACGTAAGCGTTTTATCGGTGTTGGCTATGCTGTAGGCCACATTGGCACCCAGCTTGATCTTCCCGTAGCGCTGATCGCCGTTAAAACGGAAAGTGGTCTTGTCAAAGCCGGTATTCGGGATGATCCCGGTCTGGTCAAAGCGCGATGCCGACAGGTAAAAAGAGTTATTTTTACTTCCGCCTGCCAGGCTTATATTGTGGTCAAAGGAAGTTCCGTTCTGGAAAAAATCTTCAATATTGTTGTAAATCTTTTCACCGGGCGCAAAAGCTTCTCCCCACGACTGCGTGGTGTAGGTATCCAGCACCCCGGCAGCATTGTAATAGCCTCTTTTGTATTTATCCTGCTGTTCGGGGTAACGGTTTACCCAGCTGGTAGAAACGCGCGTTGAAAAGTTCAGCTCGGCACGGCCTTCCTGCCCCGACTTGGTGGTGATCAGGATAGCCCCTGCCGCCGCACGTGACCCGTACAGGGCTGCCGCTGCAGGTCCTTTCAGAACAGATACATTCTCAATATCTTCCGGGTTAATATCCATGACCCGGTTACCGTTAGGGGCTGCCACTGACAGCGCACCGTCAAAAGCACTGTTACCGCCAATAATGGTAGAGTTATCGTAGATCACCCCGTCTACCACAAAGAGCGGCTGGTTATCTCTTTCAAGCGAGGTACCTCCGCGGAGAATGATCTGCGCGCCGGCACCGGCCGCTCCTGACGACTGCGTAACGTTCACCCCGGCAATTTTACCGGCCAGTGAGTTCACCACGTTCGCACTCTTGTTCTTGAGCAATTCCTCCGAGTTCAGGTCCTGTACCGCATAGCCCAGTGCCTTTTTCTCCTTTTTTATACCCATGGCGGTCACTACAATTTCCTGCAGTTTTCCCTGGGCAATTTCCAGCTGCACATTCACCACCCGGGAAGCCGGCACGGTTACTTCGGTTTCCGAATACCCCACTGCTCTGAAGATCAGCGTTTCTCCGGGATTGGCCGCAATACTGAATTTCCCGTCGGCTAAAGTCATGGTTCCTGTTGATTTTCCTTTCACCAGCACAGATACTCCGGGAACAGGCTCCCGGTCAACATCCAGTACCGTTCCGGTAACTGTGGATTGCGCGTACGATATTCCTATTGCTGTAAAGAACAGGAATACCAGAAGACGTAATTTTCCTTTCATAGATTAAATAGATATTAAATGGACAATTAAAATACACGGGTCAAGTTGCTTCCTGCTATCCACACAAACCGGCATAGGGTTAAGGTAGGCTCGTAAAGCGTAGGGAACTCATATAACAAAAATAAAAAAATTCCCTTTCAGATCAAAAGGGAATTCCTGTTTTTTATTAAACGGAAAGCGTTTTAAGCCGAATTCCGGCTGGCATTGATATTGCCGAACAGCGAGCGCGTCACCATCTTCTGGTATATGTGCTTCAGCTCTTCGTCATCGGTTTCTTCGATCTTCTGCAGGCCGTATTGCTGGATAGCCAGGAGGGGAAGCACGATCTGCTCGCGGTAATTAACAGACAACGAACCCACTACTTCAGTCTCCATCAGGGTTTTCTGGTTGGAGATCTCCAGCATGTACTTCACGCTCTTCTCGTATTCCTCGTTCATGATGTTCCACAATTCACCGTACTCCGGGTCTTCGCGCATGTAGGAGGTCAGTGCAAAATAGGTTTTGGAAAGCGACATCATGCTGTTCTGGATCAGCGTCTTAAAATACAGCGAATTGTTATACAAATACCGCACTTCTTCCTCACGGCCCTGGTGGACCATCGACTCGATCGCCGTACCCAGCCCGTAAAAACCGGGAATGTTCTGCTTCAGCTGGCTCCAGGCGCCTACAAACGGGATGGCCCGCAGGTCGGTGAGCTTCAGCTTTCCGCCCGAGCTGCGCTTGGTGGGCCGGCTTCCGATATTGGTTTGCCCGTAGTACTTCAGCGGGCTCTTGTTTTCCAGGTACGGTACAAACAGCGGGTGATTTTTCAGCTCCAGGTATTTCTCGCCGCCCGTTTCTGCCAGCTCTTCGATCAGGACGCGCTCTTCGGGCGTGATAATGGCCTTCTGGTCACCGAACACATCGTTCAGCACCCCGGCCGAAAGCAGCTGCTCAAAATTGAACCGGGCCTGGGGCCGCGAGCCGTACATCGAGGTAATGGTCTGGCCCTGGATGGTCACCTGGATCTCGTTATTGGCAATGGTAGGCCCCTGCGATGCATAGAACTGGTGGGTTTTGCCACCGCCCCGCGCCGGCGGGCCGCCCCGGCCGTCAAAAAAGATCACGCTTACCTCGTTTTCTTCCGATACCTGGGTAAGCTGCTCCTTCGCCCGGAAGATCTCCCAGTTGGCTTTAATGTAGCCCCCGTCTTTGGTACCGTCAGAAAAGCCCAGCATGATGGTCTGGGTATTTCTCCGGATGTTCAGGTGGCGGCGGTAGGCCAGGTTGTTGTACAGCTCTTCCATGCTGTTTTTGGCGGTATCCAGCCCTTCTATGGTTTCAAAAAGCGGTATGATATCCACCGACGCTTCCGCATCGCGGTACCCGCAGAACCGGAACATGGCCAGCACCTCCAGCACCGAGCAGGCCGATGTAGAGTTGGAAATGATATACCGGTTACAGGCTTTCTCACCGTTATGTCCCTGGATCTCTTTCATGGCCCGGATGGTCCGGAAAGTATCTCTCACCAGGAGATCCGTGAAGTCATCCTCCCACACCTCAATGGTGCTGGCAGTGAGAAACTCGATCTTCTCCTCGTGGGTCCATTCCGGGTAAGGAGTATCTGACACCTTGAATTTCTCGTTTACGGCCTGCATCACCTTCTCATGGATGCTGCTGTCCTGGCGGATATCCAGGGTGGCAAAATGCAGCCCGAACAGCTTCACCCGCAGGATAAAACGGTCAAGCTCTTCAATGAACATGCTGCCGTGCTGGGTCACCATCACTTCCCTCACCTCTTCCAGGCGGCTGAGCAGGGCATTGTACGACAGGTCATTATTCAAGCCGAACATATTGGTGTACAGCTTGTTATTAATCTTATCCAGCAACGGGATCACCCCTTTGAACGTAAAGCGCCGCCGGATGCTCTTGAAGTGATTATAATAACATTTCAGGATATTCGACCGAAGCTCCTGGGCCACCTTACGGGTGATATCGGCCGTTACAAACGGGTTACCGTCACGGTCTCCGCCCGGCCAGAAGCCCAGCTCAATTACCGGGGCTATCTCTTCGCCGTCAAAAAACTCTGTTGTCACGGTCTCCTGGATCTGGCTGAGCACCTCGTAATACACATGCCGCAGGTAAAAAATGATGCTTTGCGCTTCCTGTACGGGCGTAGGCTGCTCATCGTTAAAGAAGGGGGTTTTGCCCAATTGCTGCAGCAGCTGGTCAATGGTGCTGATGTCGTTCACCTGGATGTACTGCTCCAGGTCCTGGATGATTCTCAGCACCGAGTTCGGGTAAAACTGGGTAGGGTGCGCGGTAAAAACCACTCTCACCTTAAAATTCCTCAGCTTCTCTCTCACCTCTTCCAGCTTGTTGTTCTGGCGGGCCAGGGCAAGAATGGCTTTCAGGGTACCGGGCGAGTCGGCCGGGGTCAGCTTTTCAAAAGCCGCATCCTCCACGCTGTCAAACAGCACCACCTGCCGCTCCACGTACGTGATCAGGCGAAAAAGCAGGTCTATTTTTTCTTTCTCCGTGGTAAAAACCGTGAACTTCTCAAAAAAAGCGTCAATGATTTCTTTCGGGTATTTCCCTTCTTCAAAGCCCTGCTTGGCGTTATCGTACAAAAAAGGCATCAGTGAGCCGATCTTGGCCATTTTATCATAGGGAAGCCTCGAAAATAAAGTATTAAAAACCAAATACTTATTGTGAACCTCCCGGGTAAAAACGGCCTCCAGATTTTGATTGGGCATCGTTATTTCAGATTAGAGTGAGGAACAAATATAAAAAAACCCCATTTCAAGCATGAGGTTTTAAATAAAAAAAGACTTTTCGGGTAAAAAAAATAATACTTTATAAGAGTTACGTCGTATTTTCTAAAGATTATTCATTTAAATATAATGTTTACCGAACTCTTCCGCCTTCGCTACGAACTCTTTTACCAGCTGCTCATCTTCTTTCGGACAGATCATCAGCACACGATCATGCTCGGCAATAATGTACCCCTTCAGGTCTTTCACTACCACCAGCTTGTCTTTAGGCATTTTCAGGATACTGTCTTCCACGTTATAGAGCATGCTGTAGCAGCTGACCACGTTATTTACCTCGTCTTTTTCCGAATTTTCGTGCAGCGACTTCCAGGTTCCGAGATCTGACCAGCCGATATCACAAAGCACCACGTATACGTTCTCCGCCTTTTCCATCACGCCGTTATCAATAGATATAGACCGGCACCGGGGGTAGGCTATATCCAGGGCCTCTTTCTCCCCTTCCGTGAAGAAATGCGGCTGGGCCTCGCGGAAGGCGTCAGCAATCTCCGGCAGGTAGTTATCCAGCGCTTTCAGGATAGAAGGCATGCTCCAGATAAATATGCCGCCGTTCCAGACATAATCGCCGCTTGAAATAAACATCTTCGCAATTTCCAGGTTCGGCTTCTCGGTAAAGGTCTTCACCTTTTTAACCTCCTGATCATCGCTGTCGTCAAACTGGATATACCCGTACCCCGTATCCGGGCGCGTAGGCGTAATGCCCAGGGTGACCAGCACATCGGCATTTTGGGAATAATCAAGGGCCAGCGTAAGCCTCCGCCTGAACTCTTCGGGCTTCAGGATGATGTGGTCGGCCGGCGCCACCACCACGTTGGCGTTCGGGTTGATCTTGGCGATCTTGAAGCAGGCATAGGCAATACAGGGAGCGGTATTTCTGCGGCCCGGCTCCAGCAGGATCTGGTCATCGGTCAGGAAAGGAAGCTGCTCCCGGGTGATATCGTAATATTCCCGCGAGGTCACCACATAGATGTTCTCTTGGGGGCAAATGCCTTCAAACCGTTCGGCCGTTTGCTGGATGAGGGTGCTTCCCGTACCTAAAATATCGTGAAATTGCTTGGGAAAATTCTGGCGGCTGAAGGGCCAGAAGCGGGTACCTGCCCCCCCTGCCATTATAATGAGATAGTTTGATGAGATCATAGACTGTTTGCTAAAGTGTATAGTTATAAAAAAGTTCCGGGTGGCTAGTTCCGAGTACCGGGTACTAACCACTCGGCACTAACCACTCGGAACTAATATACCCGGCACTACCTATTCCTCGCCCCATGCTTCGGATGACTCCTTGCATTCCGGTTCGGGTTGTTTTTCGGACCGGGCTTCTGCCCTGTTTTTTTACCTTTATTCGCAAAGCCCTTGCCTGCAGCCCGGAACTCCGGAGCAGGCCCCAGGCCCAGTTGTTCCGTAATTTTCCTGACCTCCACTTCTTTTTCCAGCAGGCCTTCAATGGCCTTCACCGAGCGGCGGTCTTTTTCAGACACAAAGGTCACTGAAGCTCCTTCGGTGTCTGCCCGTGCCGTACGTCCTATCCGGTGAATATAATCTTCCGCATCGCGGGGGATGTCGTAATTAACCACCAGGTTCAGGTTCGAAATATCGATCCCTCTTGATAGCACGTCGGTAGCCACCAGGATATTGTATTTCCCTGCCTTAAAATCACGGAGGGCGGTCTCCCGGTCTTCCTGTTCAATATCCGAAGATATACCTTTTGCCTTCAGCTTATTTTTGGCCAGATCGCGCAGAATTTTCTGGATCATAACCCGCTGAGACGTGAAAATAATGATTTTCTGCCCGGCATAAGGCTTGATCAGGCTCAGCAGCAGGGGCAGCTTCTGCTCATCGGAAGCCATATAAAACTGCTGGTCGATTTTCTCCGCCGGCTTGGATACGGCCAGGCTGACCTCGGCCGGGTCATTCAGGATTTTCCGGGCAAATGTCCGGATCCGCGGGGGCATGGTAGCCGAAAACATCAGGTTCTGGCGCTGCGCAGGCAGATGCTGAATGACGTACATGATGTCGTCTGAGAAGCCCATATCCAGCATTTTATCAGCTTCATCCAGGATCAGGCGCCGGATACGGTCAAACCTGATCTTTCCCGATTTCATGTGCGCCAGCAACCTTCCGGGCGTGGCAATAATGATATCGGCGCCTTCGGTAAGGGCCGTACGCTGCTGGTCCCAGTTCTCGCCCTTTCCGCCGCCATAAATGGCCAGGCTGGTCACGCCCACAAAATACCCGAGCCCTTCAATCTGCTCATCGATCTGCTTGGCCAGCTCGCGCGTGGGCACCACGATCAGCGTGGAGAGCCCGTCGCCGCCTTCCTCCCGTATTTTACTCAGCACAGGAATCAGGAATGCGGCCGTTTTGCCGGTACCGGTCTGGGCACAGGCCAGCAGGTCTCTCCCTTCCAGGATAATGGGTATTGCTTTCTCCTGAATGGGGGTGGTATCCTTATAATTCATGGCATCTATGCCATGCGTAACATCGGGGTGTAAATTAAATTCTTGAAATTTCAAATTCCTTTTAAAGTTTTATGCAAATACTTACCTTTGTGAGGTAATATTTACGCGTCATTTATTGTTATATCAGAAACGCCTCCCAAAAGTAATTAATTCGTTCGTAAAAATTTAATTTGTTAAGGGAAACAATAATTCGGAACTTTGTCATCAATTACCAGCAGCAATGAGTGATTCTATCAAGCACGAGTGCGGAATAGCCATGGTTCGCCTCCGCAAGCCTCTTGACTACTATATTGAAAAATACGGTACTCCGCTGTACGCCGTTAACCGGATGTATGTTCTCATGGAGAAGCAGTCAAACAGGGGACAGGACGGCGCCGGGGTAGCCAACGTAAAAATTGAAGTTCCGCCGGGAAGCCGCTACATCAGCCGCTACCGCTCTGTTGAAAACCGCCCGGTAGTAGATATCTTTAAAAAGGTCAACGATAAATTTATTGAGGTTCAGAAGCAGGATCCTTCCCATCTGAAAGACGCCGCCTGGCTGCAGCAGAACATTGCCTTCACCGGCGAGGTGTGGCTGGGCCACCTGCGCTACGGTACCCACGGCAGAAACGAAATTGAAAACTGCCACCCCATGCTGCGCCAGAGCAACTGGCGGAGCCGGAACCTGGTGGTGGCCGGGAACTTCAACATGACCAATGCCGACGACCTCTTCAAAAAGCTGGTAGAGCTGGGACAGCACCCCAAAGACAGGGGCGATACCATTACCGTTCTTGAAAAAATCGGGCACTTTCTTGACGAAGAAAATCAACGGATATTTGATGATTTCAAAGGACAATACGAAAACCCCGAACTCAGTGATGTGATCGAGGATAACATGGACATGCAGCGGGTGCTGCACCGGGCCTGCCGCGATTTTGACGGCGGCTATGCCATGGCCGGGATCACCGGCTTCGGATCGGCCTTTGTGGTGCGTGACCCCGCAGGCATACGCCCTGCCTATTACTGGTATGACGACGAGGTGGTGGTGGTGGCCTCTGAAAGAGTGGCCATCAAAGCGGCTTTCGGAGCGCGGTATAACGATATCCTCGAGATCACACCGGGCAATGCCCTGATCATTAACAAAAGCGGCGATTTTGCAGAGCACAATATCCTGCCCCGCCTCGAGAAAAAATCGTGCAGCTTTGAACGGATCTACTTCTCGCGCGGGTCAGACCCCAATATCTACAACGAGCGGAAAGAGCTGGGCCGCAGGCTGATCCCCCAGATCCTGAAAGAAATCAATTACGACCTCGAAAATACCGTTTTCTCTTATATACCCAATACGGCAGAAGCCGCCTTTTACGGCATGGTGGAGGGAATTGAGCACTACCTTTCCACCTGGCGGAAAGAGAGGATTCTCTCCGGAGACCTGAACGAGGAAGAGCTGGAAAAGGTGCTGGAATTCAAGCCCCGTTTTGAGAAGCTGGTTTCCAAAGACGTTAAGCTGAGAACATTCATCACCAACGATGAAGACCGCTCGGAGATGGTGTCGCATGTATACGAAATGACCCACGGGGTGATCCGGAAGAAAACAGATACCCTGGTGATCATTGACGACTCTATTGTTCGGGGCACTACCCTTGAAAAAAGCATTCTCAAGCTGCTGGATAAGCTCGGGCCGAAGAAAATTGTCATCGTATCTTCCGCTCCGCAGATCCGTTATCCCGACTGCTACGGCATCGATATGTCGAAAGTAAAAGAATTCGTGGCTTTCCGGGCCATGCTGGCGCTCCTGAAAGAACGCGGCCTCGAAGATAAAAAAGAGGAAGTATACCATAAGATCCTCCTGCTCCAGGAAAAAGGAGACCTCAAAAAAGCCAACCTGGTGAAAGAACTCTTTGACCTGTTTACCGACGAAGAAGTTTCAGCCAAAATAGCAGAAATCATTATTTCTGCAGGTATTGAGGCCGAGGTTTCCGTGGTTTTCCAGACCGTTGAGAACCTGAATGCCGCATGCCCGCACCATTTGGGTGACTGGTATTTTACAGGAAACTACCCTACTCCCGGCGGGAACAAAGTAGTGAACAAAGCCTTCCTGAACTTCATGGAAGGCAGGTACGTCAGGGCTTACTAACCGGCTTTTTGATTATTTTCGGAAGCACAAAAATATTAGCGGTAGCCTCTGTGATACCCAGGTTTTTGAGACAATCCCGGATACTTATGGATTCTATTTTAAGTACGGTTTTCATAATGTGTCTGATTGATTCGGACATCAAATATAAGATTAATTACAATTTATATTACCAATAATACCATTTTTTTTATCCCTATATGCCAAAAAAAGGAGTCCTTCTGGTTAATCTCGGTACACCGGATTCCCCCTCAGTACCTGATGTGAGAAAATATCTCAGGGAATTCCTGATGGACGGGCGGGTGATCGACATCCCCTACCTGAACCGCTGGCTGTTGGTTAACCTCATTATAGCGCCGTTCCGTGCCCCTAAATCAGCCCGGATCTACCGGCAGGTATGGCGGCCGGAAGGATCCCCTCTGAAAGTGTACGGCCTGAGCAACGAGAAAGAGCTGCAGAAGGCGCTGGGAGATCAGTACGTGGTACGGCTGGCCATGCGTTACCAGAACCCGTCTATCCCGGCTGCATTGAAAGAATTTGAGCGTCTGAACCTGGAAAAGATCCTGGTGATCCCGTTTTTCCCTCAATATGCCTCGGCTACTACAGGATCCGTGCACCAGGAAGTTTTTGAAAAGGTCAGCTCCTGGCAAACCATCCCGGAGATCTGCTTTACGGGTGCTTTCTACAACCACCCGCTGCTGCTGGAAGGTTTCGCACAAAATGCCCGGAAATACCTGGACAACACCCGCTACGACCATTTCGTCTTCAGCTACCACGGGCTCCCCGAGCGCCAGACAGAGAAAGCGCATTTCGGTAAAACCTGTGAACAGGAAGGCTGTGCCTCCGGCCTCACCGAAACCAATTACCATTGCTACAAGGCCCAGTGTTACGAAACCACCCGCCTGCTGGTGACCCGGCTCGGGCTGGCAGAAGGCTCGTATACCACCTGCTTCCAGTCGCGGCTCGGAAAAGCCGAATGGATCAAGCCGTACACCGAAGATACGGTCAAAACCCTGCTGGAAAAGGGAGTACAGAAAGTGCTGGCTTTCAGCCCGGCTTTTGTGGCCGACTGCCTGGAAACCACCATTGAAGTAGGAGAAGAATACAAAGACCTGTTTATAGCCGGGGGCGGAACCCAATGGGACCTGGTGGAATCGCTCAATGACTCGCCCCTGTGGATCGGGCTGCTGAAAGAGCTGGTGCAATCCAATATCTGACCCTGGTATTCGTTAATCATACATTACGTTGTGCTCTTGAGATACCCTGCCCTGCTTCTTTTCTCTTTTTGCCTGCAGTCGTGCTGCTGGTTCGGGGATTGTAATGACCCTACAGACGAAAAAGACAATCTGCCTCAATTTGACCCGGCTCCCCGCGTGGCACAGGTAAATGTGAACTACCTGAATGAAGTATCGGGAATAGCCTCCTCTATCCGGTTTCCCGGGCATCTCTGGCTCCAGGAAGACAGCGGTAATGAACCGAAAATCGACCTGATCAAAAATGACGGCACCTACGTACGGAAAGTAACCTTTGCAGGCACCAACCGCGACTGGGAAGATATGGCCTTAGCCCCCGGACCGGAAGCCGGGAAAAATTACATCTATCTCGGGGAGATCGGGGATAATGACGCCCGATACAGCGACTACTACATTTACCGTTTTGAAGAGCCGGCAGAAGGCCAGAACACCATAGACCATTACGATACGATCCATTTCCGGTATCCCGATAATGAATCGTACGATGCCGAAACCCTGCTGGTGGATCCTTCCACCCGCGACATCTACGTTATTACCAAGGCCCAGCTGAATGTGCGGGTATACCGCCTGCCTTATCCCCAGAATACCACCGGCATAAACGTACCTGAGTTTATGGGTACCATTAAATATTTCCTGATGGTGGGCGGTGACATTTCGCCTGACGGCAACGAGATCCTGCTCAAAACATACAATGCCATTTATTACTGGAAAAGGAAAACGGGAGAAACGCTCTACCAGGTGCTGAGCCGTAACCACGACCTGAACGCACCGTATATACTGGAACCCCAGGGCGAGTCGGTTTGCTGGAATACGGAAGCCCGGGGCTACTACACCCTCAGCGAGCGGGGCACCGGCACTGCGATACCACCGCTGTACTATTATAGCAAAAAATAAATGATCGATCTACCGGGTTCCTTCCCAGTGAGGATAAATGTATCGTTTGTAGCTCAGGAAGGCAGTTAATGCAAGGCATTGAGGAAGAGGGCGCAGGACATACTAACCGTATGTGACTGAGGCCGGATTCCGAAACAACGCAGCAGTTTGTATACTTTTCAGCCGTCCTTACCGCATCATCCGGGAACGGTTGCCCGGTGTCATATTATTGAATTTCTTCATCATCTTCTTCATCTGCTCAAACTGCTTCAGCAGGTTGTTTACCTCCTGGATGGTCCGGCCTGCGCCACCGGCGATCCGGCGCCTGCGGCTGCCGTCAATGATATCGGGCTGGTTCCGTTCTTTCGGGGTCATGCTCCGGATGATCGACTCGATCGGCTTAAAAGAATCGTTGCTGATGTCTACATCTTTGATAGCGGCACCCATGCCGGGGATCATCCCCATCACATCTTTCAGGTTACCCATTTTCTTGATCTGCTCCAGCTGCCCCAGGAAGTCGTTAAGGTCAAAGCTGTTCTCCCGCATTTTTTTGTTCAGCTTGCGGGCTTCTTCCTCGTCAAAAGCCTGCTGGGCTCTTTCTACCAGCGATATCACGTCGCCCATGCCCAGGATCCGTGAGGCCATCCGGTCGGGGTGGAAGATATCCAGGTCTTCCATCTTCTCGCCCGTACTCATAAACTTCACGGGCTTATCTACCACGGCACGGATCGACAGCGCCGCACCACCGCGTGAATCACCGTCGAGCTTGGTCAGCACTACCCCGTCAAAATCGAGGCGGTCGTTAAAGGCCTTGGCGGTATTAACAGCATCCTGGCCGGTCATGGAGTCTACCACAAACAGGATCTCCGACGGGCTGATTGCTTTCTTGATGTTCTCCACCTCGTTCATCATCACCTCGTCTACGGCCAGGCGTCCGGCGGTATCCACGATCACGATGCTCCTGCCCTTGGCTTTGGCATCTGCCACGGCGTTACGCGCTATGCTTACGGCATCTTTATTTTCGGGTTCCGCATATACGTCTACACCGATCTGCTCGCCCAGCACCTGCAGCTGGGTAATGGCCGCGGGGCGGTATACGTCAGCCGCCACCAGCATCACCTGCTTGCCCTGCTTCTTCAGGTAAGCCGCAAACTTCCCGGAAAAAGTGGTTTTACCCGAACCCTGCAAACCGGCAATCAGGACCACCGCGGGCGAGCCTTTCAGGTTTACGGTTTCCGCCTTTCCACCCATCAGGCTGGTGAGCTCCTCCTGTACGATCTTCACAAAGAGCTGACCGGGCTCTACCGCAATCATTACCTTGCGGTCAATGGCTTCCTGCTTCACCCTGTCTGTCACCTCCTTGGCTACCTTGTAGTTCACGTCGGCATCCATTAAGGCCCGGCGAATCTCCTTTACCGTACTGGCAATATTGATATCGGTGATCTTCCCCTTTCCTTTCAGCGTTTTAAACGCCCCGTTAAGCTTATCCTGAAGACTCTGAAACATATCTTTTGATTAAAAACAAAGTGCAAATTTAGGTAAAATATTCTGAAATAACAGCGTTATGACTGCGCATAGCCGATAGCCAAAAAAACAGGGCCGCTGCATGCAACGACCCTGTTTTACCGTAAGCGGCTTTTCTTAGTTTACTGAAGCTACTCTGTTAGTAGTAGTATTGATCTTAATGTCTTTGGAGATCACTTTTCCAGCCACTCTGACCTCAAAAGCATAATCTCCGTCAGGGAAACCGGCCAGGTTATACACCTTTACAAAAGCCGGAGTTTCCCCGATAACCTCGCGGTAAATTACATCACCGGCTGCATTCTTGATAGATACCGATCCCTTCTCAACCAACTCAGGAATGGTCACTTTGAATTTCAGTCCGTCAACTACTTTCACCTCCACTTTCTTAGGAGCGGCAGGTAAAGATTCGTTTGCATAAGCATTGCCTAATCCGGCCAATAACGCCAATACGATTACAAGCTTTTTCATAATTCTTCTGGTTTTTTGATTATGTAATAAATTTGGTTTAATGTCTCGTTGTTCTGACATCACAAAGGTAGATAACTTACTTAATTCGTGTCAATTACCTGAAAAAAGTTCCTTCCAGGATGCTACGAAAATATTAGAATAGTACCACAGTTCTATAAAAAGTACAAGCATTCGTTTGAAATCTCATAGGGTTACCTTTCCTGCTGATTTTCAGGCAATTGCACTTAACTAAGAAATCTATAGGACAACTACCCGGGGAATGTACTTTTTTTCAGGAATTCTTACAAATCAAAAAAACAGGCAAAACGCTTGTATTTGATCATTTCTAAAGTAACTTTCACTTTTTAGACACCCGTAGCCGGGCATCCGGTACATATACCCGGAACTATACACTCGGAACCAGTATACATACATGAAAAAACCTGACCTTTCTTTCTGGCAGATCTGGAACATGAGCTTTGGCTTTTTAGGCATACAATTCGGATTTGCCCTGCAGAATGCCAATACTTCCCGTATTTTCGAAACCCTGGGCGCCGATGTCGATAAAATCGGCCTGTACTGGCTGGCTGCCCCCGTGACCGGCCTGCTGGTTCAGCCGGTAGTCGGCTATTTTTCAGACAAAACCTGGACCCGCTTCGGGCGTAGAAAACCTTACTTTATGATCGGGGCCCTGCTGGCCTCGCTGGCCCTGCTCATCATGCCCAATTCACCCGCGCTCTGGGTCGCCATAGGCACCCTCTGGATCATGGACAGCTCCATTAACATCAGCATGGAGCCGTTCCGCGCTTTTGTAGGCGACAACCTGAACGAAAAACAACGCCCGCTGGGATTCTTTACCCAAAGCTTCTTTATCGGCCTGGGGGCGGTGGTAGGCTCTGCCCTGCCCTATATTTTTACCAACTGGATCGGCCTTTCCAATACAGCCGGACCCGGTGTGATCCCCGAATCGGTCAAATGGTCGTTTTACTGTGGCGGTATTGTATTCTTCCTGGCCGTGCTCTGGACCGTGCTGCGCTCCTCCGAATACCCGCCGGAAGAGCTCGAAAAATTTGAAGGAAGCGTATCTTCCGAAACCGCCGTCACCGATGTACCCGTACAGAAACAAATGATTTACGGGCTGGCATTCCTGGCGGCAGGGCTGCTCTCCTGGCAGTTGATCAGCATGAACGGGCTCGACAAAGAGCTGTTCATTCTCTCGGGCGGTGTGGCCTTAACCGGCCTGTTGTTTGTACTGGCGGGTTTGCTGCGGCAAAACCGTATCTCCAACGGCTTCACCGAAATCATTACCGGCATGCTGGATATGCCGGCCACCATGAAGCAGCTGGCCCTGGTACAGTTTTTTACCTGGTTCGCTCTTTTTGCCATGTGGATATACACCACCCAGGCTGTTACAGGGCACGTGTTCGGATCGCACGACCCTACCTCAAAAGTATACAATGACGCCGCCGACTGGGTGTCTGTTATGTTCTCCTTCTACAGCCTGGTATGCGCGGTAGCTGCTTTCGGCCTGCCAAGGCTGGCGGCAAAAATGGGCAACCAGAAGGCTCACCTCCTGGCGCTGACCCTCGGCGGACTGGGCCTGATTTCTATTTATTTCGCCACTGACCGGACCCACCTTATCCTGGCCATGACCGGGGTGGGAATTGCCTGGGCCAGTATCCTATCCGTACCGTATACGCTCCTGTCTAACTCCCTGCCAGCCGCCAAAATGGGGTATTACATGGGTGTGTTCAACTTCTTTATCGTAATTCCACAGATTGTGGCAGGCACTATCCTGGGCTTTGTATTAAAGACCTTTTTTAACAGCGAACCGGTCTACGCGCTCATCATCGGCGGGATTTCCATGATTTTAGCCGGGCTGCTGACCTTGCTGGTGAAGGAATGAAAAAGCCTTGAAATCGTCGGCAGTGAAAGGCCGGGGAGTGAAACTCGGGGAAGCAGCGGCCGGATTACCGGCCGGTTGGATCAAATGCTCTAAAATGAGCCCGGCGCCTGCGGCCTCCCACTCCCGGAAAACGGAGCGTTTGTTTGTATAACCGGCCATAAAACGAATAAAATCAGAGACGGCAAATGTATTGCGGTACAAACCGGCTCCTGACCGCTCCCCGTCTATGGCGTTACAGGTTTGCTCGTAGTGGTTTTTTATGGGTACCATCAGCACGGGCTTGCCCAGCAGCATGGCTTCACAAACCGACTCAAAGCCTGCCGTAGAAATAACCCCTTTGCATTTCTGCATCATTTCCAGGAACCGGGAACCGTTTATCCGATGAAAAAACAGGTTGGGTGAGACCTCCTCCACCTCTTCTTCCTGGGGCCTGTCTGAAAAACAGTGAATATGGTTCACAGGAAACCTCCTTTGCCAGCCAACTATCTCATCAGCCATGGTTTGCTGGGTCACATAGGCCAGGAAATAATCTCCCGGTTCGGGATCCAGCTTTTTTACTTCATCTCTCAGAAGTGGCGGAACAAGGCGGATATTTTTATCCGGCTCACCGGCATAAAACGATAAAGCCAGCCTCTTTTCAGCACCCAGGGCGGTAATGTGGCTGTTCAGGTTCACTAAAAAACGGTTTAGCCGGTTGCCCTCCGGGTGAACAAAATCTTTGTGCAGCATTAAATACTGGTGAGCAATGCACACCATCGGGGCCTTTTTCCGGAACAGCACCTGGTGCAGGCCTCCCAAAACATCGTAAAAATTGACGATAACATCGGGCTGAAGCTCCCGGATGCAGCGATCTATCCGGAAAAGGCTGTTACAATACTGCCGGAAATGCCGGAAAAGAGCCTTGAAAGTATTGGGTAAAGAAAGTGCCCTGGTCTTCCGGCTGTAAACCAGTCCCGGACTGGCGAAAGGTATGATCTCTGCCGGGAAGGCCTCGCGGAAAAACGCCTGGACCCGATGACCGCTCCCGGAGCCTACCAGTGCCCCCGAAACCTCGTGGCCCTGTTTTTTGATGATCTCTGCGAGGGCAATGGCCTGGGTCAGGTGCCCCCGCCCTTCTCCCTGCACAATGAAAAGAAATTTCATCCCGTTATGGCCAGTGAAACCGTTAAAGGAGCTTCGGGTTCCATCTCTTTTTCCCGGAAATAGATCAGCTCCCAGTTGCCTTCGTCATCTTCAACCAGCGCGGAAAGCGACTCCACCCAGTCGCCTGAATTCAGGTACAGCACCCCGTTGATGTCCCGGATGGCCGGCTGGTGGATATGCCCGCAGATAATGCCGTCGCACCCTTTGGCGCGGGCCATTTCCGACAGCTTCTCTTCAAAGTCTGTAATGTAATTCACGGCCTGCTTAACCGAATTTTTGATCTTTTGCGACAGGGAGAAATACGGCAATCCGCGCCAGGTACGGTAGCGGTTATACTGTTTATTCAGCCAGAGCAGGAAAGTATAGCCCAGGTCGCCCAGGTAAGCCAGCCATTTCATGTGCGACGTCACGCTGTCGAACACATCGCCGTGGGTTACGTAAAATTTCCTTTCCCCCGATTTAAGAATATAATCTCTCCGGATCTGGAAATTTTTTCCTATCACCAGCGGAAGCACATTATCAAGAAAATCATCGTGATTGCCCCGCAGGTAGATCACCTTGGTATCGTAACGGTCCATCATCTTCAACACTACCCGGAAAAACCCGGTGTGCTTTTTCTTCCAGGAGCCGTACTTTTTCAATTGCCAGCCGTCAATGATGTCGCCGTTGAGAATGAGCCGGTCGCAGCGACACGACTTGAGAAACTCTGTCACCTCCCGGGCTTTGGATCCGCCGGTGCCTAAATGAAGGTCAGAGATGACTACGGTGCGATATCGGTTTTTCATATACGCAAATATCTGCACCGGAAATTACCTGGTAATTAAGGGATTGTTACCAGACCGTTAAATAAGGGAAAAGTGAAAAGTTAAAAACTAAAAGTTAAGGTGCATTCTGTATTTATGTGAGGATTGTGATAAGTGAAAAGTTAAAAACTAAAAACTAAAAGTTAAGGTACATTCCGTATTTATATGCAGAAATGTACCTTAACTGTTCACTTTTAACTTCTAACTCCCTACACCGTCATCAGCGTCAGGTTATTCGTCCTGTGCTGCTTTCCGAGCGGGTAGCTCGACATGTTGATAAACTTATCTCCTTTCACCAGCAGCCCTTTCTTCTCAATGAACTTGTTGGCTTCATCGATCAGGATAAGCTCGTTATCGGCGTGCTCAAGATCTTTCTGGGAAAACGCATTCACTCCCCAGTACAGGCTGAGCTGGTTAAGCAGCTTTTCATTCCCGGTAACGATATAAATCTGCGATTTGGGCCGGTGGTGCGACAAACGGAAAGCGGTATACCCCGATGTAGTTACGCCTACAATGGCTTTCACCCGGAGGTCACGCGCCAGGCGACAGCCCATCATGATCACGTTATCGTTGTCTTTTTCTATCGAAACATAGTTCGGGTCGGTTACCCGGGTATGGTGCCGGTAATACAGCACTGACGGGTCCCCGTATTCTTCAATATGCTGTATGGTGCGGGTCATGGTCTGTACCGCCAGCAACGGGTACTTACCGGAGGCGCTCTCTGCGCTCAGCATGACCGCATCAGCACCATCAAGAACGGCATTGGCCACGTCGCCCACTTCTGCCCGGGTAGGGGTCGGGCTGTCGATCATGCTTTCCAGCATCTGGGTAGCCACAATCACCGGCTTCACGGCCAGGTGGCATTGGCTGACCAGCCTTTTCTGGATGATCGGCACCTCTTCCGAGGGCATTTCAACGCCCAGGTCACCTCGTGCCACCATCACACCGTCAGCGGCATCAATGATCTCGTCCATATTCTGAATGGCTTCGGGCTTTTCCATCTTGGCAATTACCCGTGCCTGCGATCCTCTTTCCCTGATGTATTCTTTTATCTTCAGAATTTCTTCTGCCGTACGTACAAATGACAAGGCTACCCAGTCCACATCATTCTCCAGCCCGAATTCCAGATCCCGGAAATCTTTATCCGTTACCGAAGGCTGCGAAATATTGGTATTGGGCAGGTTAACCCCTTTCTTCTGCTTTAACAGGCCCCCGTATACCACTTCGGTGATCACTTCGTGGGTCTCTTCGTTAATCTCTATTACCTTCACTTCCAGCTTCCCGTCGTCCATCAGGATCCGGTCTCCCGTCTTAACATCGCGGTACATCCCGTCGTAAGGAGTGCTGGCACGCTCCGAGTTTCCTACAATATCTTCATTGGTAAAAATAAAGCGACTTCCCTTTTCAAGCGGAACACCGGCATTGCCGCCTTCCATCAGTCCTACCCGGATCTTCGGGCCCTGAAGGTCTTGCAGAATGGCACAGTGAAACCCATGCTCACGGTTGATCTTCCTGATTCTTTCTATTCTTACTTTGTGCTCCTCGTGGGTACCGTGCGAAAAATTAAGCCGGAAAACATTTACTCCTGCCCTCGCCAAAGCAATCAGCATTTCTTCACTTTCCGAGGCCGGACCCACCGTAGCCACTATTTTGGTCTTCTTTATCATTACTAAAAAACGGTTTTTACCACTTCTGACAGGCTTTTATTCCTGAAAAACAAAAAATACGGGCGTAAAATTAGACATATTCATTCATAGTAACAGAATAAAATATCAGATACTTTCTAAATGATTGGCATATTATTCTTAATTGGCCCTTTCGGGTACCTGATCCTTTCCTTCCCTGCTGAATTTCCTTACTTTTGTCCCATCGTTAATCTACCCTTAATAGTGAATATGAGCGAGAAAATTTATGTGTTTGACACCACGCTGAGAGACGGCGAACAGGTGCCGGGATGCCAGCTGAACATCGACGAAAAGATCATGATAGCCAAAGAGCTGGATAAGCTGGGTGTAGATATTATTGAAGCCGGTTTCCCCGTATCAAGCCCCGGTGACTTCAGGGCCGTGGAAGCCATTTCAAAGGCCGTGGAAAACGCTACCGTATGCGGGCTTACCCGGGCGGTAAAAAATGATATTGAAGTAGCCGCCGATGCACTGAAACAGGCCCGGAAACCGCGTATTCATACGGGTATCGGGGCTTCAGATACCCATATCAGATACAAATTCAACAGCACCCGTGAAGACATCCTGCAGCGGGGGGTAGAGGCCGTTAAATTTGCCCGGACATTTGTAGAGGACGTTGAATTTTATGCAGAAGACGCCGGCCGTGCCGACATCGAATTCCTAGCCCGGCTGACCGAGGCCGTGATTCGTGCCGGGGCCACCGTGGTCAACCTGCCCGATACCACCGGTTACCTGCTTCCCCATCAGATGCATGAGCGCATTACCTACCTCATGAACCACGTACCGAATGTAGATAAGGCCATTCTTTCCATGCATAACCATAACGACCTGGGGCTGGCCACTGCCAATACCATTGCCGGCCTTACCGCCGGGGCACGTCAGGTAGAAGTGACCATCAACGGCATCGGGGAAAGGGCCGGAAATACCTCGCTTGAAGAAGTGGCCATGATCCTGAAGCTTCATAAGCAGCTGGGACTGCACACCGACATCCGCTCGGAAATGCTGGCTCCGCTCAGCCGCCTGGTTTCCAAAACCATGCGTATGCCGGTACAGGCCAATAAGGCCATTGTTGGCCGCAATGCCTTTGCCCACTCTTCGGGTATCCACCAGGACGGCTTCCTGAAGCATGCAGAAACCTACGAGATCATGACTCCACAGGAAGTAGGCGTAGACAAATCAGACATCATCCTGACCGCCCGCAGCGGCCGGCACGCCCTGAAGCACCGTCTTGCCCTGCTCGGCTACGAGCTGGAAAAAGAAGAACTCAATACCGTATATGAGAAATTCCTGGAACTGGCAGATGAAATCAAGGAAGTAAATGACGGCGGCCTGGTGAAGCTGATGAAAGAGCTGCAGGGGGTGAAGGAGTAGGTTCCGGGTAGTTAGTGACGAGTAGATAGTACCGGGTAGTTACTTCCAACTCTTGCACTATTTTAATATTGTATCCCGGTTGATTTTTGTAGCTTTGCCCAAATTTTAAATCGGTATGATGTTTTTAGAATTTGCGCTGGCTTTTCTAATCGGTTCTATCCCAACCGCTTATTGGTACGCTAAATACGTTCATCACCTCGATATCCGGCAGCACGGCAGCGGGAATATCGGGGCGACCAACTCCCTGCGCGTACTCGGTAAAAAGGCCGGCATAATTGTATTATTTATTGATATGCTGAAAGGGTTGATCCCGGTGCTGATCGCCGGAAAACTCGGGTTCACCCCCGAAAACGTCCTTTTGACCGGCGTATTTTCTGTTCTGGGACATCTCTTCTCCCCCTTCGTGGGCTTTAAGGGCGGCAAAGGTATCGCCACCGGCTTCGGGGTGATCCTGGCCTTTTCACCGTGGGCCGCCCTGATCAGCATAGCGGTTTTCGGCATAGTGCTTTACTTTTCACGCTATGTTTCGCTGGGGTCTGTATGCGGTGTGCTGGCTTTCTGGGTGTATACCTACTTCCAGGCCGGAAACTCCCCTAAAATGCTGATTATAGCCACGGTTCTGACAGCATTGCTTATTATCTCCCACCGTAAAAATCTGGCCCGCCTGTTGAACGGTACAGAAAACCGGCTCTCCGGCAAACGCTGAACAGGAACCAGCCTGTTCTCCTGTCCGGAACCAAACATCCCGAACTCATCCCTCCGAACTAACCACCCGGTACTCGAAACTCGTCACCCGGAACGAATCACTCGTCACTAACCACTCGGAACTAACTACTCGGTACTACCTACTCCAACACCTCCTTCAACACCTGAACAGACCTCACCCCGGTAAAACCGTCTACATGCAGCCGGTAAAAATCAAGCAGCCGGTCCAGCGCAAGCATTCGCTGGCTTTTACCGATATCCAGTTTCCCGCCGAACGGCATCTCCAGTATCTTTTGCAGCACGGCCTCCTCCCCGGTTCCCATAGGTATGCTGTTTTCCTGCAGCTGCTTCCGGATATCGCGGGCGGTTTCCGGCCCGAACCCCAGGTAAGCGCTCAGGCTCATCAGGAAAAAAAGATGAAAATTCTCCACCTGCTCCTCCTGCTCCTCCAGGAAAAGCAGGGCTTCCTGCAGGAAATTGAAAAGGGCCGGATTCCCGGTATGTTCACGAAGGGTCAGCCCCAGGATCTCCGTAACGAACATACCCAGCGTCATCTTCTTGATGTCAGTGGGAATATAAAAAAACGGGTGTCCGCAGCGGATCTCCGAAATACGTTGAATCTCAACTCCCGGCTTGAAATACACGACCAGGTCAACCAGGGTCAGGGGCTGAAAGAGGGCGATTTTTCCCTTGCTCCGGGCACTCCGCACCCCGTTTTCCACATACGTCTGCAAACCAAACTCTTCCGTATAAATCTTTACGATGATAGAAGTTTCCTTATACCGGATATAATTTAACACGATCCCCCTTGTTTTATGCAACATGACCTGCCAGGAAAAGAATAACCGCCACCCACAATACCGCCACAAAGCCCATATACCGGATCAGTAATTTCATGTTCAGTATATTGGGCGGATTCACACTGAATATAAAGGCTTCTACGTACTGCTGGTTCCGGAACACCCGCGCCAGCATCAGGCCCGTAGCCACCAGCCCGGCCAGTGCAAACAACAAATGAACCGCTATGAGAAAAGCGAGGAAATAATTCCCCTGCTGCACCGGGTCTGGCACCGCCCGCTGCACCGGCAGCACCATGACCTGCAAAACCACAAAAAATACGCTGCAGGCAAAAGACGCCCCCAGGCAAAACCGGCCCGCTGCAAACCGCTGCAACCGGGAGAACCGGGCGCTCAGCACCAGGAAAACAAACGCAAGCACCAACACACCCGCAGCCGTATACACCAACGGCCCCGGCTCGGGTGCGGCGATAAGGCCCGCCCGGAGGTTCTGCCTGAATTTGTACAGGGAATACAGCATTACCCCCAGCATAGACACCATGCCCAACACCAGCAGAAAACCGTAAGGTTCGTATCTTTTTATCTCCTTTTCATCGCCCATTCCTCAGAATCCGCTATATTTAACTCAAATTTAGTGGCAAAAAAAGAATACCAACTTTAAAAGTTAAAAAGTTACGTGAGATCTTCATCCGGAATTGCTTTTCTAATCCTCTGCCTGATGCCGCTGGTGAGCTCGTTCGCCCAGGGTATCTGTACCGATAGCCGGTATGCGCCCGGTGGATTTAAGCTGAGCAGCAACGATATCTGCCATAACGAAACCGTCACCGTCACCAACACCGCCGATGTAAAAGATGCGGTATACTACTATAACTACCGGGGAGAATCATACGAAGAGGTGCTCGCGTCGGGCAGTCCTGCCCTTGATTTGCGTGCCGTTGAAAAACCGGGCCTCTACCAGGTGATCCAGGTAGGCAAAAAAGACGGGAAAGAAACCGTGTACTGCCTCCCGGAAAAAATAAAAGTACGGAACTCCACCACGCCGGTCTTCAGCTACACCTATTGCACACACCCCACCGTGCTGCAGATCAGCATACCCGCTCACCCTTTAAATGACTATTCGAGCTATAAAATTACCATCAACGGCGAGGTTCATACCGTAGCGCCCGGCAACTCGCCCTACAGCTTCCCGGTACAGAACGTAACCAATAACCTGACCATTGCCGGGCAGGGCGGCAGTAAAACCTGCTCCTCACCGCCCATGACCACGGTAATTCCGCCCTTTAATCCCGCAGGAAAAGACTTTGACTACTACCCGGAGATCAAAGAGCTCAAAGTGCTGGAAGACAAGAGCATCAGCCTCGACTTCCGGGGGCAGTACGGCCAGACCTACAACCTCTTCAGGTACCCGGCAGGCCAGCCCAATGTTGGGCTTACCCCTGTCAGAAACAACCTGGATCCTGCCGTGGACGACCGGATAGCCGATACTCCGCCGAATCCTGACCTGGTCTATTGCTACTTTATTCAACCTGCTATGGCCGACTGCGGGCTGTTTTCTTTGCGCTCAGGCGATATCTGCTCTGTACCGCTCACTTCACCCCTGCCGCCTACCACAACCACTGCGTACCTGCAATGGCGCAGCCATGCCGTTGGAACGGTGGCTTCTGATGTGGTGAAGATCAGCGACACCCAAACCGAAATAATACCGGTAAACGGGCTCACTACCTACCAGGATGATCACCTCGACTGCTCAAAAAGAAACTGCTACCGCATCCGGGTAACCTACTCGGGCGTTGTCAGCGGTGCCAATTTCTCGGGCAGCAGCCTCTCTAACCAGATCTGCACCGACCACCGCGTTGATCTGACCGACTTTCCCTCCGGGGCATACGTCACTACCCAGGGCACAGAAAACCGTATAAATTTTGAAGGTAACGGGCTAAGCCCCTATACACTGGACCGTTGGGAGCTGTTTAAGCACGACGGCACCGACTATGCCCTGGCCGAAGTACTGCCGGCAGGCGGACCCACGGTGTACATCACCGACCCTGATGCGGTCACCAAAAGTGAAAAATACAAAGTGCGGTACGTGGACCAATGCGGGAACGCTTCCGTCTTCACACCCGAATTCAGCTCGGTATTCCTCTCGGAAAGCGGCAACAGCACGCTCAACTGGACGGCCGCCGTTCCGTTTGCCGAAGCCGGTATCGAGCACTACAGCATCATTTATTACGAAGGCGACACCCCCTCCGGCCCCCCGCTGGGTACCCAGCAGGCAGGTGCTTCCATCCACTCGCATGCCATCAACACAGCCGCCTTTAACAGCACCGGCACTTTCGTGGTAAAAACCATAAGCAGCGACGGGCGGGAGTCCTCTTCCAACCCGGTTACCTTTGCCGTTAAGGGTGCTCTTTTCCTGCCTACTGCCTTTTCGCCGAACAACGATAACACCAATGATACCTTTGCCGCCGTTGGCAACCTGGCCAGCATCCGTACCTTCCGCATGGAAATATTCAGCTCCTCAGGCCAAAAAGTAGCAGAAGTGCTGGACCCCACCAAAGGCTGGGACGGCCGCCTGCCCAATGGTGAGCGGGCCCTCTTCGGTAATTACCTCTATACCCTCAAAGCCGAAATGGTCAACGGGCAGGTGATCAGCAAGAACGGAAGCTTTGTGCTGCTCTATTAGTAATTCCGGGTGGAGAGTAATGGATGGGAAATAACGGGTAGAGCTCGCACCTGTCCGTTCGAGCTAGCTTCTGTCAGTTCGAACTAGCTTCTGTCAGTTCGAGCGAAGACGAGAACCAGGTGCCTCTCAACAGCTTCGCCGGCAAACTTCGCACTTTCATGCTCATTTATGCTCGAGGTGACAGAAGGTACCTCACCCGGAACTCTCTACTCAGAACTCTCCACCCGGAACTCTCTACTCAGAACTCGGAACTAATTCGTATCTTTGCCCCTAAATCGGGCATGAATGAAAACCAAGGGCAATAAAAAGGCGAAAATCAATATAGTAACACTGGGTTGTTCCAAAAACCTGGTCGATTCCGAGCTGCTGTATACGCAGCTCCGGGGAAACGGCATGAACGTTACCCATGAATCGGCTAAAGATGATTCGCAGATCGTGGTGATCAATACCTGCGGGTTCATTGATAATGCCAAGCAGGAAAGCATTGACACCATTCTCCGGTATGTAGACGCCAAAGAGGCCGGCCAGGTAGAAAAAGTATTCGTAACGGGCTGCCTGTCGCACCGGTACCGCCATGAGCTGGAAACCGAGATCCCCCAGGTAGACTCCTGGTTCGGCACCAACGAACTTCCCCGGCTGCTGAAAACCCTGAAAGCCGATTACAAGCACGAGCTGATCGGCGAGCGCCTGCTGACCACCCCTTCCCATTACGCCTACATGAAAATTGCAGAAGGCTGTGACCGCCCCTGCAGCTTCTGCGCCATTCCGCTGATGCGGGGCAAACACGAGTCCAGGCCCATAGACGAGCTGGTCCTTTCGGCCCGGAACATGGTGGCCAAAGGCACCAAAGAGATCATCCTTATTGCCCAGGACCTGACCTATTACGGACTGGACCTCTACAAAAAAAGAAACCTGTCAGAGCTCCTGGCCCGCCTTTCCGATATTGACGGCCTGGAATGGATACGCCTTCAATACGCCTATCCCGCCGGGTTCCCGATGGATATACTGGATGTAATGGCAGAGCGTTCCAACATCTGCAAATACCTGGACATGCCCCTGCAGCACGGATCGAGTGAAATGCTGAAAAAAATGCGGCGGGGCATTGACCGCCCCAAAACCGAGCAGCTGCTCCAAACCATCCGCGAAAAAATTCCCGGCATCCACATGAGAACCACCCTTATTGTGGGGCACCCCGGTGAAACCGAAGACATGTTCGAAGAAATGTACCGTTTCGTTGAAGCGCAACGCTTTGAGCGTCTGGGAGTTTTCCAGTACTCCCACGAAGAGCAGACCCATTCCTACTCGTTTGAAGACGATGTTACCCCGGAAGAAAAGCAGGAAAGAACCGACCTTATCATGGAATTGCAGCAGGGCATTTCCGAAGAAAAGAACAAGGCCAAGATAGGGCAGGAATTCCGGGTGCTGATAGACAAAAAAGAAAGCGGCCACTTTGTGGGCCGCACCGAGTTTGACTCGCCTGAAGTAGACAATGAAGTGCTGATACCCGCCGAGCATTATGTACGTATCGGCGACTTCGCCCGGGTAAAAATCACCTCGGCCACCGAATTCGACCTTTACGGCGTCCCCGTTATCTGAGATACCGCGGGAACCGCGTAAACCGCAGTCCTACGGCAAAATCAAGCCGGCTCAGGCTGATGGGTTCGGCCAGGTCACGCCGGCCCACGGTGCCCCCGTAATCCAGGCTCTTTAAGCGGCCGTAATTGTAGCCGCATTCAAAGCTCAGAATAACGTCACGCCCGGTTTCATTACTCCCCAGCAGGAAATCAATACCCAGGGTAGCGGCTCCTCCCCATGTGCCACCCCTGAACACATACTCCATCTGGTTTTCCACTCCTTTGTCGCTGTAAAAATAATACCCGGGGCTTACCGTAGCCACAATAAACGTCTTGTAGTCCATGCCTACCCGCCCCAGCAGCGTGGCCCCTGCAAACTTATGGTTCACTTTGCTTTCCAGCGAGCCCGTACGGTAATCACTGCCCGTTACCCGGTTAGGAAAATCAAGCCGGTTGTTCTTGTTCGCCGACTGGTAGCTGTGGTAAGCTACGCCTATTCCCACGTGGTCATTCAGGAAAACGGCAGCATCCACCCCGTAGATCCATCCTCTTCTCAGCTTCTCATTGAACAGGCCAAACGGTGTATTGTCTGTATTTTCATCAATAATATTGCCCAGTCCGCCCTTAAAGCCGATACGGTATTTAAGATAATTGGTGAATTCGGTCTTTCCTTTCAGCGGCGACACGTATTCATCTGCTGCGGACTCTTTTGTTACGGCTTCTTTCGCACCGGTCTTTTCTTCTGTCAAGGGCCTTGTATCCGGGCTTCCGGCCGCTGTTTCCCGCTTATCTGCCGGGCTATTGCCGGCTGTCTCTCTCTTCGTCCCGATTGTACTGCTCTCTTTACCAGCCGGCATACCGGCTGCAGAACGGCTCACGACGGTTTCCTTACCGGCTGAAACAGCCGGGGTGCTTTCTTCTTTCCGGGTGGCCACCTCCTGCAAAGACGGCGGGTCTTTCCGCTCCGTTGCCGGTACGGAGGCTTCACGGGCAGGCGGACGGGTATCCTGTTCCGGCCGGGAAGCGGTCTTCCGCGCCGTTGAACCGGCTGAGCTGCTGGCTACCGCCGGCTCCTTTTTGCCGGCAGTGAGATCCTCCGGGAAATAATTGTATTTAAACGAGGAAATGAGTGTTTTGAATATCTCGGTTTTTACCTGCTTTCCTTTTTCATTCACATACATATAGCTGAACCGCATGGAAGATTCATCCACGATACGGCAACGGATCTGCTCACCTGCCTGGGTGATGATCAGGTCACGCATGGCGGCCTCCCGCTGGGCAGCGGCTCTGAAAGCAATCAGCAATAATAATAAAGTAAATATCCTTGAAAACATAGACTCCTTCTCACATTTAGCACACCCTGTAAACTAAAACGATACACCGGTCGGTTTCCGTGCAGAGAACAAATCCCAAAAATCATACCATTCATCGGATTTTAAAAAAAAGTGATTAAACGGCATAAAATTTGCATTAAAATTTGCAAAAGTCTCAAATAGTTTAGATTTTTGACACAGAACTACGGGCAGTAGCGGCTTTCCTCTGAAAAATCACCCTCTTACCCCGTGAACATTTTTCATCATTAAAACACTTATTTGATACAATATGGTATAAAACTCTACGTTAACTAATGTGAAAATATAATGGACAAAAACAAAGTTAACGAAAGTGAGCTTATATCTGCTTATATCAGAGGAGATGAGAATGCTTTCACTATTCTTGTTAATCGATACAAATCTAAAGTTTACACTACCATTTATCTTGTGGTAAAAGACAGCTACGTAGCTGAAGATCTTACCCAGGACACCTTCATAAAAGCCATTAAAACGCTCAAGGAAGGGAGGTACAATGAAGAAGGTAAATTTTTGCCGTGGATACTCAGAATAGCTCACAATCTTGCCATTGACTATTTTCGAAGAGCAAAACGTTATCCGAACGTAGTATTTGAGGATGGTAGCAGTGTTTTTAACTCGCTGAATTTTGCTGAAGATTCCATTGAGTCTGCTCAGATAAAAAAAGAGTCTCATGAACATCTCAGAAGCCTGATCAAAAAGCTGCCCCAGCAGCAACGCGAGGTATTGGTGATGCGGCACTACGAAGACCTGAGTTTCCAGGAAATCGCCGAAGCCACCGGAGTGAGTATCAATACTGCCTTAGGACGTATGCGTTATGCTCTTATCAATCTGCGAAAATTGATGAGTAAAACAAAATATGCCTATGACACAAACCTTTACATCGACTCAGAATGAGATAATACGTTATGTTTACAACGAAACCTCCCCTTCTGAAAATCTTCTGATCGAAGAATGGATAGCCGGTGATACCGAAAACCTGGATTTCTACCTCGACTGCCTCCAGTTAAAGGAAGAAATGGATCAGATAGAGCTTGTCCCGAAAGACATCACATTAGAGCGGATATTTGATTATTCGAGAAATTATAAGCCTGCTGTTTAAGCAGGCTTTTTTCTTTACATCAGTCCCAGCAGCTTTGCATATTTCATCATGGCGCCGGGGTTTGATATTTTCAGCTTGCCCGTCATCATGGCCATCATGGGGTTGGTATTGCCCTGGATGATCGACAACAGGTCGTCTTCCTTCACCGTGATGTTTACTTCCGGGTCATCTGCCGGCCCCTCTCCCGTCTCAATCTGCTGGTCTTTTACCGTCACATGCATCTGCCGGCCCTTCAGGTCAAAATTGATCCGGGTATCTATTCCTGCCAGATCTTCCGGCTTTACTTTCCGGCTCAGCGAATCAAAATAGTCGTTAAGTGTCATGTTTATTGTTAAATATTATGCAAGCATACCGTTTTTAATCCGGATCTGCAAATACGGCCAATACTTTTCCATCCGGGCCCGCCCAAAATATTTTCAGGCACAAATTTCCCGAAACCTTTAATTTAAGGCCTAAACAGGCAAAATAAGCAGACATAATTGTCTTTTTATAATAAAAAATACCCTACTTTTGTAGCTAATTTAACCGTTGAAAATTAAAAAAATGTTCCGGTTTTGTTACTTTTTCCCTAAACACCGTCAAAATTGAAATTCTCAAAATATAGCACCCATAAAGATGAGGAGCTCGTGGCTCTTTATGTTACCAGCCAGAGAAACGAGTATTTTGAAGAAATTTACGAAAGGTACGTCAATAAAGTTTACCGTAAATGCTATTCATTTGTTTATAACCAGGAAAAGGCAGAAGATCTGACGCATGACATCTTCCTGAAGCTGATTGTGAAGATCGGAAGTTTTAAGGAAACGTCAAAATTTTCTACCTGGCTGTATTCCATAACCTATAACTACTGTATGGACCAGATAAGAACAGGGAAACGGAAAACAGAAGTAGCATTGTACGATAATATGGAGATCAGCGATGAAGATGACGGCGATCAGCTGGATTTTCATGGCAATGAGATCTCGAAAAGCATGAAGCAGATGGCGGCAGACGAACGCGCCATTTTGCAGATGAAGTACCAGGAAGATTTTAGTATCCGGGAAATTGCCGAAACGCTTAAGATCACGGAAAGTGCCGTTAAGATGAGGCTGATGAGAAGCAAAGAGAAGCTAAAGAAGATCTATCTGGAAAACATAGCTGTCTTTGTGCTGATTATAATGAAGATACTAAGTCTGTTTGAAAAATGATAGATGAAAAAGATCAGTACGATGAAGAGCAACTAAACGCCTCACCACATCTTAAAAAACTTCTGTTGTCGGAAGTAGACCTCATCCGCGACGCTTTGTCGATTCTCGGGGTTTTTACCGATGCCAGTCTGAAAACCGGCCTGAAACTTCTGGAAGACGTTGAGAACGATATACCATTAAAAAACCATGAATGAGTTTCCTGATATTAAGCAAATTCTGATTAATACTTTCTCGAAGTTAATCGAGCAGTCAAGTACTTTTATCTCCAACCTGATCAGCGCCGTGCTGATCATGTCCATCGGTTGGGCCATTGCCAAAATAACCTCCTTCATCTTCGGGTCTTTCCTGTCGAGGGTAGGCGTGGACAAGCTGGGCGAAAAAATCCAGAACATGGAAATGCTGAGGAAATACCAGCTTGACTTCAAGTTGAGCAAGGTATTGTCGGTCATTCTCTACATCCTGATCATGCTCTTCCTGTCGGTGTCTGCCGCTGACACCCTGGGCGTTCCGGCCATTTCCAACATGTTCATGATGCTGGTTGACTTCATTCCGAAGCTCGGCGTGGCCATCATGATGACCCTCCTCGGGCTTTTCGTGTCTGACCTGGCCCGGAAATTTGTGGAAACCCTCTGCAAATCGTTCCGGATCTCTTCGGGCAAGCTCATCAGCATGGGCGTCTTCTTCTTCCTGAGCTTTATTTCCGTGATCCTGGCCCTGGGTCAGGCCGGTATCAACACCAAGCTGCTGGAAAGCAGCTTCAATATCCTCGTGGCGGGCCTGGTGCTGGCTTTCTCCATCGGCTACGGCATTGCGTCGAAAGAAATCCTGGTGAACATCCTCAGCTCCATTTATTCCCGTAAAAACTTCCGGGAAGGCGACCTCGTGGAGATCCTGGGCGTAAAAGGCACCATTCTCCGCATGGATAACACCACCGTGGTATTGAACTCCGAGGGCGCTGAAGTATCTTTCCCATTACGGGTTCTGCAGACTGAAAAAATAACGCTGTTCCATAAAAATCAATAATTCCAAGCTTATGAAAAGAATAACACTGCTTCTGCTTTCCCTGTGCCTGGCCGGCTATAGCTATGCCCAGGAAGTTCCCAAAGCAGACGATGCACAAAAAAAAGTAGGCGATGCCATGTCTTCCAAAGACCTCAAGGGAGAGTTCAAGGAAGGCTGGAATAAAGCCTCAAGCTTCGGCACCACCCTGAACATGACCGGCTTCAGCCAGAGCTGGAAACAGGTAAACACCGGCGTGGTAGGAAACACCAACCTTCATTTTATACTGAAGCACCAGAATGCGCTGGTTAAAGGCAAAAATATCTGGATCAACGACTTTGAAGGCCAGCTGGGTTTCCAGAGCAGCGGCAAAAACCCAACGACCAACAAGCGGGAATTTAACCGGAACATCGATAAGCTCTTCCTGAACTCGCAATACGGAAGAAAAATATCCGATAAGATATCGGCCTTTGCCGAAGGGAACTTCATCTCCCAGTTCCTGGCCGTGAAAGACGACGAAAGCGAAACCAAAAGAAACATCGCCTCCGCCTTCATGACTCCCGGCTACCTGACCATTTCTACGGGTATTGAATACCGCCCTGCCGATTATTTTACCGTTAAGCTGGCACCCGTTGCCAACAAATGGACTTTCGTCAGCAATAAAAATGTAATTTACGACACAGAGACCGGTCATGCCTACGGGGTGAATATAGCCGAAGGGAAAAAATCCCTGTCGGAATTCGGTTCCCAGCTTACCCTGGGCTTCAACAAAGAAGTGGTGAAAAACGTTAACCTGGGTTTCCGGTATAACTTCTTCAAAGCCTGGAAAGATACCGAAGGAAACAAGAACAAGCCGCTTGACCACCGTTTAGACCTCCTGGCTACGGCCAAAATCAACAAGTACCTGAACGTGAATTTCACCTACATCGGTATACTGGATAAAGATGTATTTGACCATAAAGCGTATAACAATACCACTCCGAAGCCTACTGATCCCGTAAAATCCAGCTGGCAAAGCGCAAGCGGTTTCGGAATAGGTTTCCTGGCAAGTTTTTAACCTAAACCTGTAAAGCTATGTTCAAAGAGTTCAAAGAATTTATTATGACCGGCAACGTCATTGACCTTGCCGTAGCCGTGATCCTGGGTGCCGCCACCGGCGGAGTAGTCAATGGTTTCGTAGAAGACATCGCCATGCCTGTTGTGGGCTTTTTTACCGGCGGTGCCGACTTCTCCAACCTCAAATATGTGCTTACCCCGGCAGCTATGGGTGCTGACGGCGTAGCCATCCCTGAAAATGCCATCCGTTACGGTGCCTGGATCAATACCATTATTAACCTGGTGACCGTGGGTTTTGTGCTGTTCCTCATTGTGAGAGCCTACAATAAAGTAAGGAAACCTGCAGCTCCCGAAGCACCGGCAGGCCCTACTGAAGTGGAGCTCCTCACCGAGATCAGAGACGCGCTGAACAGGAATTGACGATTGACGATTGGCTCAGGCGCCGCTCTCGGAAAGCATCTATCGGAAAGCAGATCATCGTGTACAAAAAAGGGGAAAGTCGGAAGAATTTCCCCTTTTTTCATTTTGGCCGCAAATATTAATTCTCACTTTGTTTTTTATGTGCTTTCAAAAATTATAAATTTGTTGAGTAATCATCTCCTGATGATTCGTGCTTTCCTAAACGATCCGTATTTATGACTGAAAAACTAAAAAACCATCTGCAGGGTGACAAGCAGATCTGGTGGATATTAGGGCTCCTGTCCCTCATCAGCGTGGTAACGGTATACAGCAGCATCAGCAGCCTGGCCTACCGCCAGGCGGGCGGTAATACGGAAGCGGTTATTTTCCGGCATTTTCTTTTCCTGGTTATCGGTATCGTGGTTACCTACTTTGTGCATAAGATCGATATATCGCGCTATGCCCATATTGCTAAGATATTGCTTTATATTTCCCCTTTTCTGCTGTTGTATACCCTGATGTTCGGGGTAAGCATCGGCAATGCGCGGCGCTGGATCAACGTTATGGGGCTTTCTTTCCAGACCGCAGACTTCGTTAAGCTGGTGCTGATCGTGAACCTGGCCGCCATGCTGGCCAGTAAGATCCATATTGAATACAAGCGGAAAGACCTGCTGGAAATCATCGCCTGGTGCGGGCTGATTGTTTTTCTTATCTCCCTTTCCAGCTTCTCTTCGGCCATTATCCTGGGCTTTACCTGCTTCATCATCATGTGGATAGGCAAAGTTCCGGGCCGGTACCTGCGGGCGCTGTCGTTCGTTATCCTGGGCGTGATCTCCTTTGCCCTGATAGCCGGGTTCCTCATCAAGCTGACCACCGGCAAAGAGATCGGGCGGGTCTCTACGGTGATTGACCGTACCGAAGGCTTTGTGGGTCGTGACCTGGACCGTGACGGGTACGTGGGCGGCTACCTCGGCGGGAAAAGCAGCCAGAAAAACTTTGCCCATGTGGCCATTGCCCGGGGGGGCATCCTGGGCGTAGGGCCGGGAAACAGCAGCCAGAAAAATGTGCTGCCCGAAGCTTATTCCGACTATATTTACTCTATTGTTATTGAAGAATACGGCCTCATCGGCGGGGTGGTGGTGCTGGCATTGTATCTCTGGCTGCTGGCCAGGGGCATTTCCAACATTGACTACACCGAACGGGCATTCGGCGGCCTGCTTTGCGTGGGCCTGACCCTGCTGCTCGTTTTCCAGGCCTTTGCGCACATGGCCATCAACGTGGGGCTCGGGCCTGTAACCGGGCAAACGCTCCCGCTGATCAGCCGCGGGGGTACCTCCGCCCTGTTTTCCTTCATTGCCATAGGCATTGTTTTAAGTGTCAGTAAACATTCCAAAACCCGGAACGCATGAAAGTAATTATATCCGGAGGCGGTACCGGCGGACATATCTACCCGGCAGTAGCCATAGCCAATGAGCTGAAACGTCAGCGGCCTGACGCCGGGATCCTCTTTGTGGGGGCCCTCGGGAAGATGGAAATGGAGAAAGTTCCGCGCGAAGGGTATACCATTGTGGGGCTGCCTGTGGCGGGCTTTAACCGTTCAAACCTCCTTGCAAACGTAACCTTTCCCTTCAAGCTGTTCAGCAGCCTGTTGAAAGGCTACAAGGTGGTGAAGTCGTTCCGGCCCGATATTGCCGTGGGCGTGGGCGGTTTTGCCAGTGGGCCTACCCTGCGCATGGCCGGTTTGCTGGGCGTAAAAACCCTTATCCAGGAACAGAACTCCTACGCCGGGATAACCAACAAAATCCTGGCCCGCAAGGCAGAAAAGGTGTGTGTGGCTTATCCCGATATGGATCAGTTCTTTGATGCTTCAAAGATTGTATTTACCGGTAACCCCGTACGGAACGATATGCTGCTCTCCGGGATCAGCTCCGAAGAGGCCAGGAGCCATTTCGGACTCGATCCGCAGAAACCCGCTCTGCTCATTATTGGCGGCAGCCTCGGAGCCCTGAGCATTAACCGCGCCGTGGCCGCCGGGCTGGATGCCCTTACAGGGGCCGGGCTGCAGGTGATCTGGCAAACCGGGAAACCCTTCGTTGAAGAAGCCCGGGCACTTGCCAAAGACAGGCCAAGCGTTTTTGTATCTGATTTTATCTACGAAATGGATAAGGCCTATGCCGCTGCCCGACTGGTGGTCTCACGCGCCGGCGCCCTGGCCGTATCCGAGCTTGCACTGATCGGTAAAGCGTCTATCCTGGTGCCTTTCCCTTATGCGGCAGAAGACCACCAGACCAAAAATGCAGAGAGCCTGAGCCGGAAAAATGCAGCGTTGCTCATTCCCGACAGCCGGGTGAACGAAGAGCTTGTGCCTGCCGTGACCGCTCTCCTGGCCGATCCTGACCGGATAGCCGCCATGGAAAACGCCATTAAAGCCTTTGCCCGGCCCAAAGCCGCTGAAGATATTGTAAACGAGATCCTTAAACTGGTAGAGAAATGAAACTATTTTTATCGGAAAATACGGTAGATTATACTACTTACACGTTCAACTATGCTCTTTATGCCGTAAAAGAATCGCAGGAGGAGTTAAGTGAGCTCTACAACAGGGGCTTCCTTCCCTATACCGGGAATTCAGCCCTCAGCCACGAGGTCTATTACTTTGCCCGGAGCCTGCGGGTCAACCTGGAAAAATTTGACGATACCTCGGAAAACCGGCGGGTCAACCGCCTCGTGGAGCCGCTTGAGATAACCATGAACCTTATTCCCAAACAGGAATTTGACACGGCTAACCCCGGGTTCATGGCCTTTTGCGAAGGCTATATCAATGAGCGGATCGGTGAAGACAACATGAGCATAGAACGGTGGAACTACATCCTGAGCCGCGAGACCGGCACCCATCTTTTCGAGTTCCGCCGGGCCGATAAAATTATGGGTTACGTGCTGGGCGCCGTCAATGACGATATGGTGCACTACTGGTTTGCTTTCTTTGATACGGAATATATGCGGACCCACTCGCTCGGCAAATGGATGATGTGGAAGGTGATTCGATGGGCCAAAGAAAACGGCCGCCGGCATGCCTACCTGGGCACCGCCTACAAACCTGCCGCCCTGTACAAGATACGGGACCACAAAGGGCTGGAATTCTGGGACGGCACCCGCTGGAACGAAGACGTGAAGATCCTGAAAGAATGGTGTCAGACCGATCTTGAGCCGAAAACGGCCGACCGCTTCAAGAGCATGGAGAATCCCGACGAATACCTGGATACGTTATGAAAAAGCCGGATTTTAAAACCGTATTTCATACCATAGGCGGCGTAGCTCTCGCCGCCCTGGCCCTGTTCCTGGTCTTCTCATCGGCCAAAAGCGATGCCGCCAGGCGCTGTGAAGGCCTGATCATCCGTATACAGGAAGACGACCGCCAACTCCTGGTTAAAAAAGCCGATGTGGAGAAATGGGCTACCCGCGAAGGCACCGAACCGCTGACCGGGCAGCCGCTGGCTTCCATTGACCTTAAAAAACTGGAAAGACGGGTGGAAAACAGCGGGATAATCCGCGATTGCCAAGCCTATGTTGACCTGAAAGGGAAGCTGATACTTGATGTACAGGTCTACAAGCCCGTAGCGCGTATCCTTGGGAACGGCGGCTTTCCCGACCGGTATATGGATGAAAAAGGGCATTTTTTCCCAGTCTCTAAAAATTTTACCCCTACCGTATTGCTGCTGAGCGGCGACTACTTCCGGGATAAGAAAGGCCTGGAGTCGGCACAAAACCAGGACCTCCTTAAGCTGGTCAATACCATTACCGGTGACGAGTTCTGGAATGCCCAGATCACACGAATGGACGTGGACCGATACAAGGAAATACAAATGGAACCGTTATTGGGAGAAAACATCATTGAATTCGGCCGGCCGGAGAAAATTCAGACCAAGCTGGAGAAGCTGCTGGTGTTTTATAAAAAAATACTGCCCCGTGAGCAGTGGAGCTCTTTTAGTCACGTAAGTGTTAAATATGACGGGCAGATAGTGTGTAAGTAGGTAATTTTAAGTAAGTTTACAGTGATTAATCAATCTAAACAACAAACGGCTATGGAGGAGGGCAAGTGTTTCATAGGACTGGAGATAGGAAGTTCGAAAATCGCCGCTGTGGTAGGACTGCAGCAGCAAAAGAAAATAAAGGTGATCGGCTTCAGCGAGCGGCAGATTTCGCCGACCGATGAAGTGCTGAGGTTTGGAAACGTGGAAAATGCGCAGATCACCAGCGAATTCATCGGGGAAGTGCTGGATGACCTGGCCGGTGATTTTGAAAGATCAGACTACGAATTCCAGCTGAACACCGTAAACATCAACATCACTAACCTTTCGCTCAACACCCATTCCAAAAACACCCGGGTGGTGACCTCCGGGGGAATGAACAGGATCCTGCAGGATGATGTCAACCGGCTTACCGACGACGCCAACCGCTCGTTTAAAGCCCCCGCAGGCCATACGGTCCTCCATAGCCTTCCCAAAGACTTTTACGTGGGCGACGAGAAAGCCTCAGGCACCATTGTAGGCAAAATAGGCAACATGCTAAGCGGTGACTTTAACTTTATCACCACCAAGTCAGATAACCTTCATTACCTCCTGGAATGTGTCAACCAGGTACCCGCCAAGGGAACCACCTCCGGTTTCCTGAACGTGGAAAACGTGATACTCAATACCATTGCCGACAGCTGCGCGCTCCTGAACAATTCGTCAGAAGAGCCCGAAACCAAGCGCGACGGCGTGGCCATTGTCAATATTGGCGCTGAAATGACCCAGATCAGCGTTTACCACGGCAACAGCCTCCGGTACCAGTCGGCTATTCCCATCGCCGGCAACTCCATTAACCACGACCTGGAGAAGGCCTTCGGTATTACTTTCCAGGAAGCTGAGCTTCTGAAAAAAGTGTGCGGCAGCATCCCGCCATCGGTTACCGAAGAATCGCCCGTGATCGTTATTGAGCGCAAATTCGGGATGCCGGCCAAAGAGGTTTACCTCAAAAATGCCGTAACCGTGGCCGAATGGAGGCTGCGGGAAATTGCCACGCTGGTCAGTGCCGAACTGCAGCGTTCGGGCTACAAAGGACACCTCCTGAACGGCATTGTGCTAACCGGAGGAACCTCCCTGTATGTGAATATCGCAGGCATCTTTGCGCAGGTATGTAAAAATGTGATTGTACGCCCTACCCTGTTCAATACCGCTATTGATTTCAACGGGTTTGATAAGCTGAGAAATCCCAAATACTCTACCCTTCTCGGGCTGATCACCGCACCGGCCTTCCCTTTTGACCGGCGGATAGATAACCGTATCCTGACCCCGCGGCCCATTGTAAACATGCACCCCCGGCCTGAAAAAGAAGCGGCGCCGTCGGCCGAGCCTGACAAGGCCACCGGCAGCATATTCAGCTTTATGGGTGGCATTTTCCGGAAACCTACCAATGATCTTAATGATGAATATAACGTGCAAAATGTAAAATGATATTCGAACCTAACTACGAGATACAGTTGAAATCCAACCTGAATAAAATCATCAAAGTGATAGGAGTAGGCGGTGCCGGCTGCAACGCCATGCTCAACATGTACAATCACGGCATGCGCGACGTAGACTTCGTGGCCTGCAATACCGACCAGCAGGTATTGAACCAGTTCCCGGAAGATGTGGTGAAGATCCAGCTGGGCGCTGAACTGACCAAAGGCCTCGGAGCAGGTACCCACTGGGAAGTGGGCCGCGATGCCGCCCTGGAAAGTGAAGAGGCCATTCGCGGCGTAATGGGCGCCCCTACCGAAATGGTATTCATCACGGCCGGTATGGGCGGTGGCACCGGAACCGGCGCCGCACCCGAAATTGCCCGCGTAGCCCGTGAGCTCGGCCGCCTGACCATAGGTGTGGTCACCGACCCCTTCCGGCACGAAGGTACCCACAAGCTGGAACAGGCCCTGAACGGTATCGAAAAGCTGAAGGAATTCTGCGACACCGTACTGATCATTAAAAACGACCGCCTCGCCGATATGTTCGCCGATATGGACATTGAAACCGCCTACAAAATGGCAGACGAGGTGCTGGCCGGTGGTGTAAAAAGCATTGCCGAGCTTATCACCCGGCCCGGGGTGATCAACCTTGACTTTGCCGATGTGAAAACCGTATTGGGAGAAGCCGGCCACGCCGTGATGGGCACAGCCGAGGCCTCCGGGCCCGAACGGGCTTTCCAGGCCATTGAAAAGGCATTGAGCTCGCCCCTGCTGGAAAACAACAATATCCGGGGAGCCAAGCGCATCCTGGTTTCCATGGCCTATTCAGACGAGCTTCCGGAGTATAAGATCAAAATGTCTGACCAATCCAAGATCATGGATTTTGTGGAAACGCAAATCCGCTCCCAGGCCCAGATATTCAAGCACGGCTATGCGGTAGACCGCAGCCTGAAAGATAAGATCAGGGTGACCATTGTGGCCGCTAAATTTGAGAACCACGACGCCGCTCAGCCGGTGAAAGCAGCTGCACCGGAAGAAGTGCGCCTGGGCAAAGGTATCCACTCGGTTATCCCGGAAAAACCGCGGAAAGCACCCAAGGCACCTGTGGCCGGCCAGTTTGACCTCTTTGCTGCCGACAGCAAGCTGGTGCGCCTGTACGAAGAATTTGTGCAGGAAATTCCCGATTACGATATTCTCCGGGCCAATCCTTCGTACCAGCGTTTGCAGGCCGTTTTACTCGACGACAACGAAATAGAAGCCCGGGCACCCGGAAAGGTACGCCTGAAAGAGCTGTACGATAACCTGGTGAACCAGAACCTGATCAGCTAAACAAACCGCCCCTTAAGCTCTTCAAAGGCCTTAAGGGGTTTTTCATTCCTGTACAGCACATCGTGCGCAAACTTTACAATGGGCAGATCAACCCGGTAAACCCGGTTGATCTGCTCAATGCATTTTGTAGCATAATAACCCTCAGCAATCATCTTCAGCTCTACCTGGGCGGCTTTTACCGAATATCCCCTGCCAATCATATTACCGAAGGTACGGTTGCGGCTGAACTGGCTGTAGCAGGTCACCAGCAGGTCTCCCAGGTAAGCCGACACATTCACATTTCTTTTGAGCGGGCTTACCGTATCCAGGAAACGCTCTATTTCTATAATGGCATTTGACACCATGACCGCCTGGAAATTATCGCCGGCGCCCACCCCGTGCGCTATACCGCACGACATGGCCACAATATTCTTCATCACCGCAGCGTATTCCACACCATGGATATCGGTCAGGAAAGACGTTTTCACAAAACGGCAGGTCAGGAGGCGGGCAAAGCTCTCTGCCGTTTCGGTACCCGAAGAGGCTATGGTAATGTAGGAATATTTCTCCAGGGCAATCTCTTCGGCATGACAGGGCCCGGCAATAGCGCCGATATTTTCCGGTAAAACATCAAAATTCTCCGAAAACCAGTCGGTCACCAGCTGGCTGGTGCTGGGGATGATCCCCTTTACCCCTGAAATTATTTTTTTCCCGGCAAACCAGGCAGGATCAGCGTCTTTCAGCGCTTCTTCAACAAATGCGGAGGGTACCGCCAGGATAACCCACTCTACCCCTTTCAGAGCTTCTTTCAGCTGGGTATAGGGCTTTACTTTAGACGGGTGCAGCTCCACGCTGCTGAGGTAATGCGGGTTATGGTGGAATTTCCGGATATGCGCCACCGCATCCGTATCCCGCATCCACCATTTCACTTTTACGTTGTTTTCCGTTAATATCTTAATAAGGGCAGTAGCCCAGCTCCCTCCCCCGATAACCGCTATCTGTTTTGAAAATACCATAGTCTGCTGACTTTAAATAGATTAACCTGCCCGTTGTGGCCTCTTCCGGTTTTCAGGTTATCAAAACTAAGCTATTAACACTTTGTTAGCAAAACCTTTTCGTCTATTCTCCATCTAATAAGCAAAACCTAAACAATTACGGCAATGAAAAAGTGGATGGCATTTGTGATAATATTCTTCGCTGCAATTTCGGTAAAAGCGCAATATGTAGACGGACCGGACCGGTACTTCTACGAAGAAGAATTTGACTGGCGTTGGGATGTACGGGTCAGGATCTCTGATGGTATCCGCTCGGGGTATCTTACCAACCGGGAGGCCAACCGCCTGTACAAAAGACTGGAGGCCATTGAACGCAAAGAGTGGGCTTTCCAATCCGATGGCTATTACAGCAGTTGGGAACAAGATGAGATATGGATGGATGTGGTAGATCTTAACCGGGCCATTGGCCTGGAACTGAGCGACTGGGACAGGAGATATTACGGGTATACCGGTGTAGTTATCACCGGCCCGCTTCACTGGTACTTCGGCCCCGCCTACGACTTCTACCGTTTTGACAAACGGGGCTACGGAAGCATCCGGCTGGGCTATGTACCCAGAAGCTATTACCCGGTGAAGCATGTATATTATACACACAGAGATAATTATACGTCTAACTGGAGTCGTCGTCCGGAAAGAATCGTTACTTCTTCAAGGACCAGTTCGGGTTCCAGGGGATATTCAGAGAGAAGAGTGGAGGGTTCGCGCTCCATGGCTCCCGAGAGGGCATCTACCTCTGAAAGCCGGTCATCGCGCAGTCCTGAAAGATCTTCAGGAAGAATCATGGAGCCTTCCCGGTCTGCTGCTCCGGAGAGAGCGGCTACCGGTGAACGGTCAGGTTCAGTAAGGCCGGAGGGTTCACGGATGGAGTCGCGGGTGGAATCAGGCAGCCGGCCTGAGCGCAGCTCCGGCAGCGTTGAACGGTCAGGAAGCAGAGTGGGTACCACCGAAAAAGCCAAAAGCTCGGTAGAAAGCAGAAGCAGCAACTCCAGGAGTTCAGGCGTGTCTTCTTCTAACCGCTCTGCCCGTACAGAAAGCGGTTCACCGGCCCGCAGCTCTTCTTCCAGAAGCGCAGGCAGCCGCAGCAGAAACTAAATACAACAGGTACTAAAACAGAGACGGCCTCCCAAACGGGGGGCCGTTTTATTTCCATAAGACGGGTTTCAGGAGAGACTTCTATTAACCTGGAACGGGTTGTTTCAGAAGACCAATTTACACAGGTAGCCGTTATCCTTAATAAAGCTGCTTCACCTGGTCCGCTTGTTCTGCACCAGGAGCTGCCTGATTTTTTCCTCACTTTCTCCGGTGATTACCCGGATAGTCTTCACATCAATGCCGGCATCAAAAGCATTGAGGACTGTTTTTTGCAACGATTCAGCAAATGCCTGCTCTTTTCCTTCCAGGATGAACTGCTCACGCAACGTTAATATTTTAGTACTCATATCGCCGGGTAGTTTTTTTATAGCTTTCGCAAAATTATTTTTTACAACAGGTGTGCCATTTACGAGATAAACAAATATACTTTCCATAACGTTCGACTCCAAATACGGGTTAAAGTCCTCCAATATTCTCTCAATACGAACAGGAGATGTAGCAAAATGGCACTTTAATACCGGGGTTGTTCAATAACGCCCAGGAATACGGGGGCTTCGGCACGCATAAGTGCACTGCCGATGTTGGGGTAGAGGGTAAAACGGTCTAATTCGGCAAGGGGCAGCCAGGCAATTTCTTCGGCTTTGGTTTCAGCCGGGTTTAGCTGCGGTTCGCCGGGAAAATCCCCGCATTTAAAAATAAAATGGATGGTGTTTTCACCCCGGTGCATTACTTCAGCCACGTGAAGAACCTCGCCCGGCCGGCAACGGATACCCAGCTCTTCTTCCAGCTCACGGACCAGGGCCGATTCAAGCTCTTCCCCGAATTCGAGGTTCCCGCCGGGAAGGGCATAGATAATGCCCCCGGAATAGGTATATTTTAAGGTAAGTACCCGGTGATCGCGAACAATATATGCGCCGGGTCTTATTCTCATTTCCACTGGTTAAAATTATACCCTATGCCCAGCATGGTCCTGAAAAGGCCGGCATCCATCTGTCGTACGGCATAAGGCGAGATCTCAAAGGCAATATGCAGGCGTTTGAATTTATCAAAAGGCCTCACCTTTACGCCGGCATTGATGAAGTACCCTTCTACCGGGTTATAGTTATTAAACATATTGTAAAAATTAAGCTTAACCCCCGCTCCGGCATAGTAATCGGACCGCTCGGTACTGTACACGGTAAATTGCGGGGAGATCTCTCCCGTAACCGAGGTAAAGTACGAATTGGTAAAAATACGGAGATCGGCCCAAAACAGGTTATTCGGATTGGAGCTTATCCCCAGAACGGAGTTGAAGGGATAATATACAATACTTTGTGCAGATGCGCTGCCCGACAGCAGCAGGGCAAAACCTAAAACCAAAGCCCTGAACGGCCTGTTAAAAATTCTTCGCGGAGATTGGCTCATGCGTATTCGACTCGATGACGTTATTTATTTTTTCTATTACTCTCAGGAATATATCGAGTTCATCCTTGGAAACGGTCTTCATGACCCGGTTATTAAACTCCAATACTCCTTCACGGGCAAAATTACGCTTTTCTTTCCCAACATCCGTTAAAAAGACATTGACAAATCGCTTATCGTTGGGGTCGGTTTCCCGGTAAATCCAGCCTTTCTCTTCGAGTGATTTCAGCATACGGGTCAGGCTGCGGGCTTCCATCCCGATCTGCGGGCCTATTTTGGTGGCAGGGGTACCCTTTTCGATATCGATATTCAACAATACATATCCTATTGACATGGTCATGTCTTCTGCCGCTGCATAGATATTGTACATCCGGGAGATGGCATGCCATACCCACTTAATGTGAAAATCCAGCGTCTTGTCTTTCTTCATCATGGTAAAATTTCCCAAAGCTAAGCATTCTACGATCGTATGCAAGCATACTACCGAAATTGTTTGGTTTGCGGCAGGTATCGCGAAGGTCGACCCGGATATAACGCATGCTGTTGGTTTAAAACAGCTTTATCGTATCGTTCAGGAGCACGTAAACCATGAGCGCAAGCAACAGGAAGGTCCCCACCTGCTGGGTTCTTTCCAGGAATTTCTCGGAAGGAGCTTTCCCGGCAATCATTTCATAGAGCAACATAATCACATGCCCTCCGTCAAGTGCAGGAATAGGCAGCGCATTCATAAAAGCCAGCGCCATGGAAAGCATACCCGTGAGTATCCAGAACTTCTCCCAGTCCCAGGCCGGAGAAAACATCTGGGCCAGTCCTACCGGGCCGGTAAGCGCATTCCGGGGAGAAATATGGCCTTTAAAAATTCGGGCAAAGCCGTTGATCTGCTGGGGTATGATGCTCAGCGCCTCAGTTGAGCCGGCTACCACCGCCTGACCCATGGTGAATTCTGATTTGGTTATATTCAGAAGCGGGTTCATGGTAAAGCCTATGGTTGAATCGGCACTGACAGTAGGATTAATGGTCAGCGGGGTACCGTTACGCAGGATGCCCAGCTCTACTTTTTTCCCGGCATTGGCTTTCAGCTTCGGGCTGAACAGCTGGTAATATTTAACCTGCTCACCGTTCAGGCTGACGATCCTGTCGCCTACCCGTAAGCCCGACTGCTCGGCGGGGCTTCCTTTACTAACGGCGTATACGTCAAATTCAAACAGGGGCGATATGAACATCTTTTTCCGGGCCACATCGTTGATCAGCTCGTTGGGAACAAAGATATCCAGGGTCTGTGAGTCGCGCTGAACCGTAAAAGTTGTATTTTCATTTACAATAGCGGTGGTGATATCGCTATAGTTCTTAAAATCATGCCCGTTTATCTTAATGATCTTGTCGCCGGTTTTCAACCCGATCTGCTCGGCCATCGGGTAGGCATAGATCCCTGCTTTATTGAGTTCTGATTTGGCATAGTCGGTATCTCCCCACACGTATTTCACGCCTGAATAGATCATCATGCCGAGGATCACGTTCACAATAATACCGCCCAGCATTACAAAAAGCCGTTGCCAGGCCGGTTTTGAGCGAAACTCCCAGGGTTGGGGTTCAGCGGCCAGCTGTGAGGCATCTTTGGTTTCATCCACCATTCCGGCGATATCTACATATCCGCCCAGCGGGAACCACCCCAGGCCGTATTCGGTATCGCCGATCTTCTTTTTCCAGAGGGAAAAATTAAGTACGTTGGGAAGGGGGAAAAGGAAGTCGAAAAAGATATAAAATTTATTGACCCTGATCTTAAAGATCCTTGCAAAAAGGAAGTGTCCGAACTCGTGGAGACCTACCAGAATAGTCAACGCCAGCAAAAGCTGGGCTGCCATGATTAATCCATTCATATATTTTTAGTATACGCTACAAGAAGGGTAACGCCGTTTCTGTTAATAAAATTCACATAACTAAAAAACACCCATTTAGATAACGGGTGTTTTTTTATCTGTCTGACAAAATTACGCAAATTATTCGGGTTTTGATAAACTGGCCCCAATAAACTCCCTGTTCAGGCGGGCAATGTTTTCCAGCGATATCTCTTTCGGGCATTCGGCTGAGCAGGCGCCCGTGTTGGTACAGGAGCCGAAGCCTTCGGCATCCATCTGTGCCACCATGCTGAGGGCGCGGGCTTCTCTTTCCGGCTGACCCTGTGGCAGGAGCGCCAGCTGCGAAACTTTAGCCGATACAAACAGCATGGCTGAAGCGTTTTTACAGGCCGCCACACAGGCACCGCAACCGATACAGGCCGCTGCCGCAAACGAGAGGTCGGCCTTGTCTTTACCGATAGGCAGGTTATTGGCATCCTGGGCGTTACCGGTGTTAACGGAAACATACCCGCCGGAAGCAATGATCCGGTCGAAGGCCGTACGGTCTACCACCAGGTCTTTGATCACCGGAAAAGCCGCTGCTCTCCACGGTTCCACCACAATGGTATCTCCGTCTTTAAAGCTCCGCATATGCAGCTGGCAGGTGGTTACTCCTTCCAGCGGGCCGTGCGGCCGGCCGTTGATATACATCGAGCACATTCCACAGATACCTTCGCGGCAGTCGTGGTCAAAAGCAATGGGCTCTTTATTTTCGTGAATCAGCTCCTCGTTCAGTACGTCAAACATCTCCAGGAAGGACATATCCGGCGAAACATTCTCTACTGTGTAGTCTTCCAAGCGCCCCTTAGATCCGGTATTTTTTTGTTTCCAAACCTTCAGGTGTATTGTCATATTCTCGTTACTCATTGTACTACGATAGTTTAGATTATTTATAATTACGCTGGGCTATTTTGATGTTCTCGTACACCAGGTCTTCCTTATGAAGAGTCCAGTCGCTTTCCTTATTAAATTCCCATGCCGAAACAAACATGAAGTTTTCATCATCACGCTTGGCCTCACCACCGTCTTCCTGGTATTCTTCGCGGAAGTGCCCGCCACACGATTCCTTCCTGTCTAACGCATCAATACACATGAGCTCGCCCAGCTCCAGGAAATCGGCTACACGGCCCGCTTTATCCAGTTCCGGGTTAAATTCGTCGATATCGCCGGTCACCCGCAGGTCTTTCCAGAATTCTTTCCGCAGTTCACGGATCTCACCGATAGCCTCGGTCAGTCCCTGCTCATTCCGGGCCATGCCGCATTTTTCCCACATGATATGGCCCAGGCGCTTATGGAACGATTCCGGGCTCTGTTTCCCGTTAATGTTCTTCAGGGTTTCCAGGCGTTCTTTCACGTGCTGCTCTGCCGCTGCGAAAGCCTCGTGATCAGTAGGAATAGGTTTGGTACGGATCTCGCTTGAGAGGTAGGCACCAATGGTAATCGGGATCACAAAGTAGCCGTCAGACAGCCCCTGCATCAGGGCCGATGCCCCGAGGCGGTTAGCGCCGTGGTCAGAGAAGTTGGCTTCGCCCAGTGCGTACATGCCGGGAACGGTGGTCATCAGGTTATAGTCTACCCACAGGCCGCCCATGGTATAGTGTACCGCAGGGTAAATCTTCATCGGCACTTCATAGGGGTCTTCACCGGTGATCTGCTTGTACATGTCAAACAGGTTACCGTATTCTTCTTTCACCACTTCTTTACCCAGTCTTACGAGGGTTTCAAGATCCGGGTTTTCTATGTTCAGCCGGGAAGCTTCCGCCCGCCCGTATTTATTGATCAGGTTATACCGGAAATCGAGGTAAACCGCCTGCTTGGTGGTGCCTACGCCGTATCCGGCATCGCAACGCTCTTTGGCCGCCCTGGAGGCAATATCGCGGGGTACCAGGTTACCGAAAGCCGGGTATCTTCTTTCCAGGTAATAGTCACGGTCTTCTTCCGGGATGTCGTTGGCGGCCCGGGTTTCGTCTTTCTTCTTCGGCACCCAGATCCGGCCGTCGTTCCGGAGTGATTCTGACATCAGGGTCAGCTTCGACTGGTGGTCGCCCGATACCGGGATACACGTAGGGTGAATCTGCGTAAAGCAGGGGTTACCGAAGAAGGCACCTCTCTTGTGCGCTTTCCACGCGGCGGTAACGTTGCTGCCCATGGCGTTGGTAGACAGGTAAAATACGTTTCCGTATCCCCCGGTGCACAGCAGCACGGCATGGCCAAAGTAACGCTCCAGCTTACCGGTGGTCAGGTTCCGGGCAATGATACCGCGGGCCTTTCCGTCAATGATCACCACATCCAGCATTTCGTGGCGGGAGTACATTTTTACAGCCCCCAGGCCTACCTGGCGCTCCAGGGCCGAATAAGCGCCCAGCAGCAATTGCTGGCCGGTTTGCCCGGCAGCGTAAAAGGTTCTTTTTACCTGCACCCCGCCGAAAGAGCGGTTTTTAAGCATCCCGCCGTAATCGCGTGCAAAAGGTACCCCCTGTGCCACGCACTGGTCAATGATGTTGGCTGAAACCTCCGCCAGGCGGTGCACGTTGGCCTCACGCGAGCGGTAGTCTCCCCCTTTTACGGTATCGTAAAACAAACGGTAAACCGAGTCACCGTCGTTCTGGTAATTTTTTGCGGCGTTGATCCCCCCCTGGGCAGCAATAGAGTGTGCCCGGCGCGGAGAATCCTGAAAGCAGAAAGCTTTAACCTGGTAGCCCATTTCGGCCAGTGAAGCGGCGGCTGACGCTCCTGCAAGCCCCGTACCCACTACAATAATTTCCAGGTTTCTTTTGTTGGCAGGGTTAACCAGGGGAATAGTCGACTTGTATTTTGTCCACTTTTCGGCTATCGGCCCCTGAGGTATCTTAGCATCCAGTTTTGAAGATGTCATATCTGAAACGAATGATTATTTAAAGAAATAGAAATAAAGCGGCATGGCTGCGTACCCGATGGGGATCAGTATACCGAATACCCATACACCGATGCCCTTGATCAGGGGGGTGTATTTGGAATGATTCAGACCCAGCGTCTGGAAAGCACTCTGGAAACCGTGAACCAGGTGGAATGCCAGGGCAAACATGGCCAGGACATAGAAAAGTACCAGGCCGATATTCTGGAATGCATACGAAACCACCTTATAAAGGTCTTTCACCACCACTATGCGTGTACCTGCTGCTTCATTAAAGGTTTCCAGCTTTTTCACTTCCTGCGTATAACCGGCCGGCATATCTGCTGTTGTAACAGCACCGGTGCTCAGCTGTTCGGTATACTGTACGTAAGGCAGGTTTTCAAAGTGGAATTTGTACCAGAAATCGCTCATGTGCACTACGATGTACACCAGCAGGATAGTGCCCAGGATGGCCATGTTCCGGCTGTAAGGCGACGACTGGTTTTTGTTCATTACATAACCTACCGGCCTTGCCTGGCGATTTTTATAGGTAATGTACAATCCCCAGAAGGCGTGAAACAGAATAAGGAAATAGTTCACATACGAAACCACCTTAATGACAGGGAAGGTGGTCATGAAAACGGCGTATGTATTGAAGGCGTAACCCCCATCGTGTTTAAACAACTGAAAGTTACCGGAAAGGTGTACCACAAGGAAGGTACACAAGAATAAACCTGTAAGCGCCATCAGTACTTTTTTACCGATAGAGCTTGTAAGGGTTTTGGTTAACCAGGACATAATGAATGTTTTAAAGTAGAGCTAAAATACTTAGAATAATCCAATTAGTTACAGAGCCTCAAAGCTAGCGGATTATTGTTTTAGAATCAATCTAAATTCGGGTCAATCCCGTCAGTTGATGATATCAAAACCGCAGTAAGGCCGTAACACTTCGGGAACGATGATCCCTTCCGGTGTCTGGTTGTTTTCCAGGATGGCCGCCAGGATACGGGGCAGGGCCAGGGCCGAGCCGTTCAGCGTATGCAGCAGCTGTGACTTACCGTCTACTTTATAGCGCAGCTTCAGGCGATTGGCCTGGTAGGTTTCAAAGTTGGATACGGAGCTCACTTCCAGCCAGCGCTCCTGGGCGGCCGAGAAGACCTCGAAGTCAAAGGTAAGTGCCGATGTGAAGCTCATATCACCGCCGCATAAGCGCAGGATACGGTACGGCAGGCTGAGCTTTTCCAGCAAACCGCGTACGTGGCCCAGCATTTCTTCCAGGGCCGCGTAGGAGTTTTCAGGGGTGGTGATCTGCACAATTTCCACTTTATCAAACTGGTGCAGGCGGTTCAGTCCGCGTACGTGGGCACCCCAGCTTCCGGCCTCCCTTCTGAAACAGGGCGTATAGCCGGCGTGCTTCACCGGGAGGTCATTTTCATTCAGGATGACATCGCGGTACATATTGGTGATGGGCACTTCGGCCGTAGGGATCAGGTAGAGGTCATCGGCCGTGGCGTGGTACATCTGCCCTTCTTTGTCAGGCAGCTGGCCTGTACCGAAACCCGAGGCGGCATTGATCACCACAGGGGGTTGCACTTCGAGGTAGCCGGCTTTATCGGCTTCGTTCAGGAAGAAGTTGATCAGTGCCCGCTGAATCTTTGCCCCTTTTCCTTTGTAAAAAGGAAACCCGGCCCCGGTCACTTTATTTCCCAGGTCAAAGTCAATGATATCGTATTTTTTAATCAGCTCCCAGTGCGGCAGGGCATCTTCTCCGAGTACGGGAACGGTTCCCCCTTTTTCCGTTTCCTCGTTTTCTTCCGGCGTTCTGCCTTCGGGCACCGATGCATGCGGGAGGTTCGGAAGAGCGACCATTACCTCCTGGAGGGTTTCTTCTGCTTTCTTCAAAGCGGCTTCCAGCCCTTTGGACAGCTCTTTCAGCTCAGCGGTCTGCGCCTTCAGCTTTTCGGCTTCTTCTTTTTGTCCTGACTTCATCAATCCGCCGATCTCCCGGGCCAGCCCGTTGGCCTGCGCCAGGGTACTGTCGAGCCTCGACTGGATGTCTTTGCGCTGGTTATCCAGGTCAATGGCCTGGTTCACCACCCGTGAAGCGTCTTTAAAATGTTTCTTTTCCAGTCCGGCTATGGCTGCCGGAAGGTTTTCCCTGATATAGTTCAATTGTAACATATCTTCTATTTTTCAAAGGTGAAAAGCCCTTCATTGAGTGCTTCGAGGGCCAGGTTTTTATGTTTGGTATCTACCAGTATCGAAACGTTATGTTCTGATGCCCCGTAAGAGATCATCCGCACCGGGATATCTTTTAGAGCTTCGAGAATACGGAAGGCCACCCCCGATTTGTCGGCAAAGAACTGGCCTACCACGCAAATGATGGTCTGGTTGCGGTCGTGCTCTTCAAGGTCGGCAAACTGTCCGAGCTCTGCCGAGATAGCTTCCAGGTGCTCTGAGTTGTCAATGGTTACCGCCACTGAAACCTCTGAGGTGGTGATCATGTCTACCGGGGTCTTGTATTTTTCAAAGATGTCAAACACCCGCTTCAGGAAGCCGTAGGCATTCAGCATACGGGTAGAGTGGATGTAGATGGCCGTGATGTTATCTTTTGCCGCTATGGCGGTGATCTCGGCTCCTTCAGAGGTACCGGCAGAGATCAGTGTACCCGGCGCCTTGGGCTCCATGGTATTTTTCAGCCTCACGGGCACGCCCCTGAGCTTAGCCGGTGTAATGGTGCTGGGATGCAGGATCTTGGCTCCGAAATACGCCAGCTCAGCAGCTTCTTCAAAGGTAAGGTACCGTACGGGGAACGTACGTTTCACTACACGCGGGTCGTTATTGTGCATGCCGTCAATATCCGTCCATATCTGGATCTCCTCAGCGGTAAGCGCTCCTCCCACCAGGGAGGCGGTGTAATCTGAGCCGCCCCGCTTGAGGTTGTCTATGTTTCCTTCGGGATTCCGGCAGATGAAGCCCTGGGTCACTACAACCTGGTAGTTTTCTTTTTCTTCGAGGATGGCTTTCAGCCCGGTTTCAATTTCATTGAAAAGCGGTTCGCCGTCGGCGTCTATTTTCATGAAATCAAGGGCATGGATCAGGGTTACGCTGTCGCCCCGCTCCATAAGGTAGGCCGTAAACAGCTGGGTAGAAAGAATTTCTCCTTCAGCAACCAGCTCTTTGTCCTGCTTCATGGTAAAAGGCTGGTAGGTGGCCAGGTTGGCAATGACGTTAAATTCGGCGCTGATGATCTGACGGCCGCGGTCAAGGCCTTCGGGCGTTTCAAAAAGTTCATCAATGAATGCGTGGTAATGGGCTCTCAGGTCATCGATCAGGCTGTTAGCCCGTGCCATATCTTTTTCTTTTAATGCCTGTCCTATTTCCAGGAGCGAGTTGGTACTGCCGGAAAGTGCGGAAAGCACCATCAGTTTCCTGCCCGGGTCAGCGGTTACCAGATCTCTTATCGACTTCATGCGCTCCGGCTTACCTACCGAAGTACCGCCAAATTTCCAAACTTGCATTTTCTATATTCCGTTTAATGTAATCCTAACATTTTAATGGCTGTGATAGCGGCTTCGTCGCCTTTGTTCCCGTGGATTCCTCCGGCCCGGTCAAGCGCCTGCTGGTGGGTATTGGGGGTCAGCACGCCGAATATCACGGGCTTGTTGTATTTGAGGGCTACCTGGGTAAGGCCCTGAGCCACGGCATTATTGATGTAATCGTTGTGCCGGGTTTCTCCCTGGATCACGCAGCCGATGGCAATGACCGCGTCAATATCGGGGCGCTGTGCCATCACCTGGGCGCCGAAGCTCAGTTCATAGCTGCCCGGAACAGCCCTTTTTACGATATTTTCAGGCAGAACACCGTGTTTTAAAAGAGTGTTTACGGCTCCCTCTGCCAGGGCCCCGGTAATTTCTTCATTCCATTCTGCTACCAGCACCGCAAATCGCTTATGCGACACGTCGGGTAGCCCTCCGGTAGAGAAAACACTTAAATTTTTATCTGCAGATGCCATATTTTTAGGAATAAAAAAGGGATAAACACATGGCTTATCCCTTCGATTTTGTCTTTACTTCCATCTTAGTTTCCGCCAAGCTCCGCTTCCAGCTTCGATTTGTACTTCTTAGCCAGCACCGATTCAATGGCCGAGGGATATTGCTCAATTAAGGAAGCGTATACTTTCACCGCTTCGCTGTTGTTCCTGGCTTCCTGGTAAGCGTTACCCAGCTTCATCATGTAACCGGGGGTAGCGTATTTGTTCGGCTTATAATCAGCCGCTTTTTTATAGTATTTGATGGCATCGTCATTCTTACCCAGCTCCAGGTAGCTGTCACCGATCAGGGTATAGGCTCTGGGCTGAAGCACGTCGTCGTTGGCAGAGAATTTCTCCAGCCGGGCAATGGCATCGTTAAATTTACCTTCTTTCATCAGCGCAATACCTGCATACAGGTTAGCCAGGTTACCGGCTTTGGTGCTGCTGTAATTATCGGCCACGGAAAGCAGGCCTTCATTACCGCCCTGGCCTTTCAGCGCCTGGCTGGTAGAGTCGGCTTCAAAAGAGTAAACCGCATCAAACAGGGCCGACTGCGCCTCTTTTTCCTGGTTTTTGTTCCAGTAGTTATATCCGAAAAAACCAGCCACTACAGCAAGAATAAGCACCCCTGCTGCCAGCGTGAGTTTCTGGTTTCTTTCAAAAAAACTTTCTACTTTAATTACTTCTTTTTTCAGCGCTTCCGAATCTTCTATGAGTTCAATACCTGACTTCGCTTTTTTTGCCATTTTAATTGGTTGTCAAAATTTTGGAGTGCAAATTTATTAAATATATTTAGATTTTTGTGTATGTAGGGGCAATATTTTATACTTGAAAGGCCGGATGCAGGAATTCATTGAGAGGGAAGGATATTCAGGGATGGCGGGTGTTGGCGATGCGGATGCTTTAACTGTGGTTACTACATGTGATTTTGAGATGGGGGTGTATTTAAACGGTACAGGTATTCGAAATGTGCGTTAAATCAGGGGTTATTGGGATTGGGGATTGAGTTGTTTGGATTGGGGTGTTTGGATTGGGGTGTTTGGATTGGGGTGTTTGGATTGGGGTGTTTGGATTGGGGTGTTTGGATTGGGGTGTTTGGATTGGGTGCGGTTCTCGACTACGCTCGAACTGACACGCCACGAGCGCTACCTGTCAGTTCGAGCGTAGTCGAGAACCGAGCGTAGACGAGAACCGGGCATAATCAAGAATCCAGCACAGTCGAGAACCAAGCATAGTCGAGAACCGGGCGCCGGCGGGAACCATACACAGCCCTACCATACTGATCAGCTGACCCATCCATAAATTAAACCCATAAAAAAGCCGGGCCCCGCAAGGGACCCGGCCTGTATATCTTTACCTGCAGGCGCTTATTCTCTCAGGAAAGGATAATCAGACTGCACGTAGATGTCCTCAAAGGCTTCTTCGGGCTTCGGCCACGGCGATTCTTCCGCAAATTTCACGGCGTCGTCTACCTGCTTTTTCACCCGCTCGTCAATGGCATCCAGCTCTTCCTGGGTAGCGATCTTGTTGGTCAGGATCCGGTCTTTGATGAGCTCGATCGGGTCTCTGAGCTTCCATTCCGCTACTTCTTCTTTGGTACGGTATTTCTGCGGATCCGACATGGAGTGACCGCGGTAACGGTAGGTTTTAAATTCAAGGAAGGTAGGGCCCTCTCCTTTCCGGGCTCTTTCTGCTGCGCGGGCAACCGCCTCGTGCACGATCTCCACATCCATGCCGTCTACTGCTTCTGAAGGAATATCGTACCCTTCTCCCAGGGTATACAGCTCTCTCACGTTCGAGGTACGGGCCACAGATGTACCCATGGCATACCCGTTGTTTTCCACTACAAATATGGTAGGGATCTTCCAGGTCATGGCCATGTTCAGGGCTTCGTGGAATGCTCCCTGGCGGATGGCACCGTCACCGAAATAACAGATACACAGATTATCTGTGCCCCGGTATTTTTCGGCAAAGCCGATACCCGCTCCCAGTGGAATCTGCGCTCCCACGATACCGTGGCCGCCCATAAAGCCCACCTCTTTGTCAAAGATGTGCATCGAGCCGCCTTTTCCTTTGGTAGTACCGGTGGCTTTACCGTAAAGCTCCGCCATGATCTTACCGGGATCGGTGCCCAGCGCCAGCGGATGGCCGTGGTCGCGGTAGGCGGTAATGTATTTATCTCCTTTTTTTAAGGCAGAAACCGAGCCGGAAGAACAGGCTTCCTGGCCGATATATAAATGGCAAAAACCCCTGATTTTCTGCTGGCCGTATAACTGACCCGCCTTTTCTTCAAACTTGCGCTGAAGTACCATGGAGTCGTACCAATATAAGTATTGTTCTTTGGAATATTTAACTTTTGCTGCTTCCTTGCTTTTTGCTGCCATAAAAGTAGTTCACTAAAATATTGAGGTACAAAAATAGCGATTCCCCTTATATTTCCATAAAATAAACCACATAGATTTTGACAGGGGCCACTCTCCTGCCGGCACATCCCCTCTGCAGATTTGAACTTACCACTTTAAATCGCGAATTTTGCATACATGTACCTGCAAAACCTCCGCTTATACCATTTCAGAAATTACGAAGACCGCTTTTTTACCTTTTCAGCGGGCCTGAACTGCATTGTGGGGAAAAACGGAAGCGGGAAAACCAACCTCCTCGACGCCGTGTATTTCCTGGCTCTTTCCAAAAGCTCTATCCATGCCCAGGATCAGCTGAGCATCCGGTTCGGTGAAGATTTCTGCGTGGTAGAAGGCGCTTTCAGCACCGACCGCGACGAGGTAGTGGCCTGTCACCTGCAGCGGCAAGGCAGGAAAACGGTCACCGCAGATAAAAAGGTTTATGAGAAGCTGTCTGACCACATCGGGAAATACCCGGTGGTGCTGATCGCCCCTAACGATACCGACCTGGTCCGCGACGGGGCCGAAACGCGCCGCAAGCTGTTTGACGGTATCCTGTCGCAGCTTTATCCCGACTACCTGCAGACCTACCTTCGCTACAACAAGGCCCTGGATCAGCGTAACGGCCTGCTGAAGCAGTTTGCCGAACAGCAGTTTTTTGATCCCGACCTGCTGAAAATTTACTCGGAACAGATCATTGCACTGGGGAAGAAAATCTTCGAGTCGAGAAGAGATTTTATACAAGGGTTTACTCCTCTTTTTAATACCCATTACGCCAGCCTGTCTGAAAACCGGGAAGAGGTGACCCTCACGTATGTTTCAGACCTGGAAGACGATGATTTCGAACCACGTTTTTATGCCCATACGGAAAGAGACCTCGCCGCCCAGCGTACTACACTGGGCGTTCATAAAGACGACTACGAGTTCCTGATGAGCGGCATGCCCGTGAAGAAGTTCGGCTCCCAGGGACAACGCAAAAGTTATGTTATGGCCCTGAAGCTGGCCCAGTTCGACTGCATACACCGGGAAAAGGGTCTCAAGCCCATCCTGCTGCTGGACGATATTTTCGATAAGCTTGATGACCGCCGCATTGAACGCCTGATCGAAATGATCCATGCCGGCTCTTTCGGCCAGGTTTTTATTACCGACGCCCGCCCGGAAAGGACGGGGGAGATGTTGGGAGGGAATGTTAATTTTATAAGGTTGTAAAATTAGTGAACAACTAACAGTGAACAACTAACAGTGCATAAATAAGTGGATTGGGGCTAGGCCAGCTTTTCAGGATGAAGGCAGCAAGCCACGCCAACTGTTCACTGTTAGTTGTTCACTGTTCACTTAAATCAGCGCTCTGTCCAGATGCACATACCCCCCATCCACATGAATGAGCTGGCCGGTGGTGTGGCTGGAACGTGATGAAAGCAGGAATACCGCCATGTCGGCTATTTCTTCTATGGTGGTCATGCGTTTCCCGAGAGGAATTTTACTTTCAATCGATTTCAGCGTACCTTCGGGATCGGGCAGGGTTTTTATCCATTTGTCGTAAAGCGGCGTGTAGCATTCGGCTACCACTATCCCGTTTACCCGGATGCCGTATTTCAGCAATTCAACGGCCCACTCGCGGGTAAGGGCGTTGCGGGCGCCGTTGGCGGCAGCATAGCCGGAGGTATTGCCCTGGCCGGTTTCAGCCGTTTTAGAGGTGATATTAAGAATAGGGCCCCTGGTTTGCTTCAGAGCAGGCAGGGCGTGATGAGCCAGCAGGTAATAATGGACCATGTTCTTGTGCAGCGATGCCATGAACGCTTCATAGTTACCCGATTCCAGTCCGACGCCGTCATTGGCACCGGCATTATTGACCAGCCCGTCAATACGGCCGAACCGCTCCAGGGTAAGCCTGACGGCTTTTTCACATTCTCCGGGGTCTGACAGCTCAGCTTCAACCGTAAAGCCGAAACCACCGGCTGCTTCTATTTTACTCAGGGCCCATTCATTATCTGCCCGGTTTCGCCCGATAATTACCGGGAAGGCCCCTTCCAGGCTGAGCTGGTTAGCGATACCCTCTCCTATTCCCTTGGCCCCACCGGAAACCAGGATGACCTTTTCATTTAATTTTAAATTCATACGAATTGCTTCTTATCCAAACAAAAATAGAATAATTCCCTAACTTCGCAAGAAAATACCATGAAGAAAGCGGCTTTCCTGAGCATTTTATTTTTGAACATCGCCTGCGGAGACCAACGCCCGGGCGCAAAATGCCCCGATGCCGGCCCTTTTGTAATGACGTTAAAGAATGAGCCGGGGCGTATCGCACCCGACAGCACCGGGAAGAATTTTTATCTTTATTTCAGTACTGAAGGCAGCCTTACCTATACCATGCGGGCGGCTCCCTGCAACCTGGGCAAGGAGTTCCGGGCGGAGGTCAACGTTTTCTTTGACGGTGATTTTTACAAAACCCGTACAGGTTCTGCCGGCGATTATATCGTGTATATCCGGGACATGGATTACAGGTAAAAAAAAACAGCATTCAAAATGATGCTGTTTTTAAAAATCTATTCAACCTTAAATAAAAAACATATCCACAAAACTATGATTCTCTTCTGCTCTTCTTTCGCTTTCACTGAATCACAGTGCAAAACTAAGGCCATTTTTTAATAGCCTAAAGTATTCGTGCATACTATTTTTTGAAATTCCTGGAAAAGTACAATTTTATATAACTGACTACCAAAAACTTAACTACTTTCGGTCAAATGTTTATAAAATAATGCCATACGGCACATTGTACGGCTCCTCCGCGGGCGTGCCCGGGTAATAAGGGAGATACCTGATGGTTCTCCCTGCGGGAGATTAAAAAAAACGCAGAGTCTCCTGCCGGGAAACTCTGCGTAGAAGCCTTATCCTGTAGCGATCAGGCCGCTTAGGCCGGGAATGATTTACTGATCTCCGTGAAGTCTCTTGACTTGAGAGAGGCACCGCCCACCAGTCCGCCGTCTACATCGGGCTGGCCGAAGAGCTCCTGTGCATTGGCGGCACTTACGCTTCCGCCATAGAGGATAGAAATTTCTTCTGCTGTTTCACTGCCGTATTGACCGGCCAGGTGATCTCTCAGTACCTTGTGCATTTCCTGCGCCTGGGCAGAGGTAGCCGTTACGCCCGTACCGATGGCCCAGATGGGCTCATAGGCAATAACCACTTTTTTCAGGGTACCGGCATCCAGGTGAAAGAGGCTGTTGGTGATCTGTCCTTTTACAAAATCAAAATGAATTCCGGCTTCGCGTTGAGCCAGGGTTTCGCCGCAGCAGAAAATGGGCGTCAGGCCTTCTGCCAGGATAGCATCGGTTTTTTCTGCAATGAAGGCATCGCTTTCGCCGAAGTATTCCCTTCTTTCCGAATGCCCGATGATCACGTACTGTACCCCTACTGATTTCAGCATGGGCACAGATACCTCGCCGGTATAGGCACCGGATGCCTTGGGGTGGCAGTTCTGGGCGCCCAGGGCCACTTTCGGGGTATCGATCAGTTTGGAAAAGGTGCTCAGGTAAGGAAACGGCACACCCAGCACTACCTGTACGTTGGGGTGAGTGAGCTCATCTTTAACCATATTGACCACTTCTGATAAAAGGATCTGCCCTTCTTCAAAAGTCTTGTTCATTTTCCAGTTTCCGGCGGCGTATTTTTTTCTCATTCTTCTATAATTACCATGTTATGATATACATTCTGCACGTCATCGTCTTCTTCCAGCTTTTCCAGTAGCTTTTCGATGTCTGCAGCTTCTGCTTCGGTTAATTTTTTGGTATCGGTGGGTATCCGCTCAAAGTCGGCATGCAGCAGCTCATATCCTTTTTCTTCCAGGTATTTCTGCACGGCACCGTAGGCGGTAAATTCCCCGTAAATGTTGATCTGGTGGGTTTCTTCATCGAGGAAAACATCGTCTACCCCGAAATCAATCAGGTCAAGCTCCAGCTCTTCGAGGTCAATGCCACCGGTCTGTGCAATTTTAAAGACACATTTCCTTTCAAAGATGAAGTCGAGCATACCGTTGGTCCCCAGGCTGCCGCCCGTTTTGCTGAAATAGCTTCTTACGTTAGCTACGGTACGGTTGTTGTTATCGGTGGTACATTCTACCAGCACAGCCACGCCGTGCAGGCCGTAGCCTTCCAGTACGATCTCCTTGTAGTCTTCCTGGTCTTTGGAAGAAGCCCTTTTAATAGCATTGTCTACGTTGGTTTTCGGCATGTTGGCTGCCTTGGCGTTCTGGATCACGGCTCTGAGCCTTGAGTTGGTGGCCGGATCAGGGCCGCCCTGCTTCACAGCCATGACAATGTCTTTGCCTATACGGGTGAAGGTCTTTGCCATCGAGCTCCACCGTTTCATTTTTCGCGCTTTTCTGAATTCAAACGCCCTTCCCATATAAATTACATTATTTGAAGTCGCAAAACTAAGGATTTTCTAAAATAAATTGACAATGGACAGTTGACAATTGTCAATGACGAAGGCAATAAAACAAATAATCAATAATTAAGCGCCTTCCTTGCTTTAACCCATTGTCAATTGTCAATTATCCATTGTCAATTACAGCTTAATGCATTTCACCCCGTAGGTCACTTTCCCGACCTTTACCCGCACCACGTAGGTACCGGGCGGTACTTTCAGGTTCAGGATGACATCGTGCTGTGCCGGGCGGTATTCTCCTTCCATGAGCTTTCCTACTTCTCTTCCGTCTGCCGTAACCAGCGTAACCACTACTTTGGCCTGGTAGTAGAGATTCATGCGGAGATACGCCCAGTCGTCTACCACCGGGTTAGGAAAAATCGTAAAACGGTCTTTTTCGAGGCTGGGCTTTTCTTTAACGATGGGTTGCCCGGTATCGGGATCAATGATCACCGTAGGCGGATCAGGCGGCTTAGGCAGTGTAGGGTCTTTTTTGGTATCTTTCAGAAAGCCCGTTTCATTGATATAGCTCAGCTTCTCGCCGAAGATGCCGGCTGCAAAGTCAGCTGATTTTCCGAACCAGGTGGTTACCAGCTCGAAATAAATGCTCCTGAAATCGGTGGCGTAGGAATGGTTGAAGCCGTCAAACAGGGGGAAATACCCGAAATAATCTCCTATCACCTCTCCCCTCACCCCGGTTCCGAAGCTGAACATGATGCTGGATGTACCGTGGTCGGTTCCGGCGCTCCCGTTTTCATACGGGCGCCGGCCAAACTCGGATGCGGTTATGCCTACTACTTTTTTATCATGGCCCAGCTGCTCGATATCCGACTGGAAAGAGCTGATGGCTTCCGAAAGCTCTTTCAGCAGCTTGGAGTGCGTTCCGTCAAGCCCGCCCTGGTTGGCATGGGTATCGTAACCGGTCTGCTCCACAAAGTATACCTTGGTTTTCAGTCCGCCGTCTATCAGCCGGGCCACCAGCTTCAGCTGCTGAGACAGGGGGACATTGGTATACGTTTCTTTATTTTTGCCTGCATCAAAAGCTTTCTTGATCACCTGTGAGTATTCCTGCACTTCTATGCCCACGTTATTGACGTAGTCAAATTCGCTTTTGTAATATTCACTGGCCTCGATGGCTATCCTGTTTCCTTCCACCAGCTGGCCCTGGAGGTACATATCGTCGGCACTTTCCAGCACAATCGATTTTTCACCGGTTTCACCCAGGAACATGAGCGAGGGTGTCTTTCCTACCTGGATACAGTAGGGGCTCTCCGGCTTGGACTCCCCGGAAAAGGTATCGAAATACCGGCCCAGCCACCCGGTAGGCAGGGGCTGCGACGTGCTTGACGGCACAATACCGCTTAACCAGATGTCGGTAGACCGGAAATGGGAAAAATCAGGGTTTTTATAACCCAGGCCGCTGAGCACACCCAGCTTTCCTTCCTTGAAGAGGCCCAGCATGCCGCCTTTTACACCCTGCGAAAGGCCTGGGTGCATGGCCATCCCTTTGTCTTTGTTGATAGGGGTAACGGTGTTGCGGGGAATATGAAGGGTAGGACGAAACTGGTTGTAGTACATTTCCCATTCGTAGGGCGTGATTGTGTTCATACCGTCGTTTCCTCCGAAGAGCTGCACCACCACCACAATATTATCGTTCTCGTTCTGGAAGGCTGCCGGCTGAAAAACACTGAGATCCATCCGGTCCAGTTTCAGGGTAGACACCACGCCTAAGCCCATTGTAGAGTTTCGTATAAAGCTTCTTCTTCTCATATCTTCTACACTTATGAAAGGTAAAACTCCGGTGCTTTTATGACATTTTCCATCAGCTTTTTCACTCGCTGCCCGGCAGCATTCTTATCGCTCCGTACCGAGTTCCATTCGGCCGGGGTGGCTGCCAGCAGGGCCGAATATCCCTTGAAGCGCTCAGCGCTGACCGTTCTTCCGAAAAAGGTATCGATGATGCGTGAAATGAGCTTGTCGGGATCGCCTGAATTATCTATGCCATCGGCCCAGTTGGCAAAGTCGGTATTGGAGTTAAAGCTGAATATTTCATGGATATAAAATACGGTAGTGGGCAGGCTTTTGGTAGAAACCCAGCTGCGGTAGCCTTTCCAGCCGCTCACGTTAGGCGGGTTAAAGAGTTCCAGGCCCAGCTCAGCCATGACGTTCCGGGCATACCGGTCTACGTACTTAAAGTGGCTGACCATGCTGACAATGGTTTCTGCCGGCGACTTGAGCTGGATACCGATATTTTTTTCATCAAAGAAGTGCTTACTCTTCAGCAGGGTTTTCAGCACCGGTGCAAATTCAAATTTGGCGGCGATCAGCCGGGAGGCCAGGTCATTAATGAGGGCCTCATCTGTTTTACCGGGATTGGCGTATACAAAATACCGGTAAAATTTACGCATGATGAATTTCGCCGCCACGTCGCCCTTTTTGGTGAGGATCACGTTGATCAGCTTTTTTACTGAATTGTTATAAACGTTTTCCTGGGTTATGGTGTAATTAACGTTGAAGGTCTCTTCAAAGAAGCGCTTGGAGTTCTTGTCGAAGTCGTTCGGGTTAAGGTACCCGCGGTTAGGGGTAGCACTTTCGTCGGCAAAGTATTTCACCTTCCAGCCGGTCAGGATCTTCGCGGCTTCCTTAATATCGCTTTCCGTATAATTGCCTACGCCCAGCGAGTACAGCTCCAGTAATTCGCGGGCAAAGTTTTCATTGGGAGCTTCACTGACGTTTTCATTCCCGTTCAGGTACACCAGCATGGCGCCGTCTACGGTAATTTTTTCGAGGAGGGTAAAGAAGCTGCCGGCAAAGTTTTTGCGGAACATATCGTTTTGCAGGTACATCGGGATCACCGGGATGTTCACGCAGTTGGCATACTGGGTGGTAAGATGCCCGTGCCAGAAGAGCACCAGCTTTTCCAGGATACTCTCCCTGTCGTTTTTCATCTGGCTCACCCACCAGCCCCCTAGCTCCCAGTTGTAGTCTCCGTTATGCAGCGACAGCTTACGGTTTTCTTCGTCTTTCCGGCTTCCGGAAAGGTTATCCGGGTTGTAAATGGTTTCGTTAACAAACGAGGGCGGGGCCGGGCTGGTACGCGCCTGCGCATTGCTAAAGAGGGTATCTACCACCTCCCCCGCTGTTTTTCCTGCATATTTATCAATAACTGCCGGTGATACGGCAAATGTACACCGCTGAAGCAGGTGCCGCACTTCTGCCCGGGTAAGGGGTGCGGTATGCTCCTCCAAACCTGCCTGTACTTCACCGCGCTCGGTCAACCCTCCCAAAAAACTATCCAGAAAACCTCTTCTTGATACTACAGACATCACATACACATTTAAGGTTATCAACACAAAATAGTAGAATTTTATTAAGAAAGCCAAGCACCTCCGGGGAATGTTAATGCTTTTTTAAGATCAGCAGGCAAAGAACCCGCACCCGGGCCGGTTGCAGGCAACGGCAGCATAGTGCCGGGGGTTTTCTCCCGGAACAGGGGTATTGCAAAGGAAATACAACAAACGTAAAATTATATTTTGTATTTTATTAAAGGAGTAAAACTATTGTTTAATTGGGAATTTTTTTTTAGTATTGTGATAAGTTCTAACTAAATAACAAAAATACCAAGTGCACCACTGCTTTTACATTTTGTATTCCGGGATGATCCGGGGCATAGGTATGCCCTGATCCCAGTAATGACCTTTCCCGCATAGCAAAAGAAAGGTTCTGCTCTGCCAATTGCCGGTAACGGTAAACTGTCTGTCATTTTTTAGCTGCTCCGTATGCTTTGAGGCAATACGCCTGAAATGTTTGTGTAAGTATATGTCCGTACTTGTATGAATTATTGATTACTAAACTAAATACAAACCTTATGAAGAAAAATTTATTCCTGCTTTCAGCCTTCCTGCTTTTCGGTTTAAGTGCTGCCTATGCCCAGTCAAAAACGGTATCGGGCCAGGTATTGTCTGCCGAAGACGGAAGCAGCCTGCCGGGCGTTTCCATTGTGATCAAGGGAACCTCCCGCGGAACCCAGACCGACGGAGACGGCAGGTTCAGGCTCGAAAACGTTTCCGCCAGCGAAACCCTTGTCTTTTCGTTCATCGGATTCCTCAACAAAGAAATAGCGGTAGGGAACCAGTCGGTGATCAACGTGTCACTGGAGAACTCGGGCACACAGCTGGAAGAGCTGGTGGTGACCGGGTTCGGTATTGAAAGAGACCGGAAGCAGCTGGGCTACGGAACCACCACTCTCAAGGCCGAGCAGCTGACCACCGCCAAAGTGATGAACGTTTCTAACGCCCTTGCAGGAAAAGTGCCCGGGGTGATGGTTACCGGAACCGGCGGCGCCTTTACCGGGTCAGGGATCATTATCCGCGGATATACCACGTTTACGGGCAGCAACCAGCCTTTGTATGTAATTGACGGGATGCCCGTAGACAACGGCGGCGGCGGAACACCTCTCCAGAACGGGCCCTCGCTGTCTAACCGTATCGGCGACCTGAACCCGGAAGACATTGAGAACATGACCGTGCTGAAAGGTGCTGCCGCTACCGCCCTGTACGGTTCACGGGCGGCGTCAGGCGTTATCCTGATCACCACCAAAAAAGCAAACCGGCGCTCTAAAAATGCAATAACGCTGACCTCCAATGTTTCATTCGGGAATGTGAACCGCCTGCCGGAGTACCAGAACCAGTACGCGCAGGGCTCTAACGGTAACTTCATACCGGGCAGCATCACCGCAAGCAATATGGGTATGGGAAGCGGCTCATTTACCTCATGGGGGCCTGAAATAAAAGGCCAGACCGTTACCAACTTTTTTGGCGACCAGGAAACGCTGAAGGCGTACCCCAATAATGTAAGCGATCTGTTCCGTACAGCCACCAACCTGCAAAACACGATCAGCTTTTCAGGAGGCTCGGAGAAAACCGATTACCGGGTATCGTACGGAAACACCCGGGAGCAGTATGTACTGGACAACAACGACCTGCAGCGGCATAACCTTTCCGTAAATGCCAGCTCCAACATTACCACCAAGCTGCGGGTAGGAACGTCTTTCTCGTATGTCAACAACAAATCAAGAAGAACCCAGCAGGGGAACCAGCTCTCTAACCCCCTTTTCCGGGCGTACTTTACGCCCCGTTCGTATGACCTGACCAACCTGCCTTTTGAAAACGCAGTAGGTGAGCAATTGTGGTACGGTGGTGAAGATAACCCGTACTGGTCTATCAAGCACGTAACGTTTAACGATGAGATCAACCGGGTTTTCGGAAACATCAATGCCCGCTATGACTTCACCAGCTGGCTATTTGCCGACCTGAAAGTAGGTACCGATTTCTTCCTGCGGGAGGCCAAAGGCTTTGACGAGATCGGTATACGCGGCGGCGGTAACACCAGTGCCCAGGGCGTAGGCGGTGTGCTGGATAACAAGTCGATGTCGAGAAACCTGAACTCGTACTTTACCCTTACCGGCAACAAAACGTTCGGCGATTTTGCCCTCACCGCCACATTGGGTAGCGAAACGGTGGAGAATTTTTCGCGGTTCGGAAATATGACAGGCAGGAGCCTGCTGGTGAGAGGGTTTAACAACATCAAAAATACACTGACCTATGTACCGAGCTACGGTTCGTCGAAGTCCAGGATTGTTGGTGTTTTTGCCGACTTTATCATTGATTACAAGTCGTATTTAAGCCTCAACATCAAGGCCCGTAACGACTGGGCCTCTACCCTGTCAAAAGGCAACCGGTCTATTTTCTACCCGGCAGCCGCCCTCAGCTTTGTGCTGACCGAGGCCGTGCCTTCGTTAAAAGAAAACAAGGTGATTGACCTGATAAAAATCAGGACCAACATCGGCGAGGTAGGAAAAGGTGCCGGCGTATATGCCACCGATTCGTACTATGTGCAGTCGAACCCCGGCGACGGCTTCGGCCCTTCCATTGTGTTTCCGTTTAACGGATCACTGGGATACAACCTGAGCAATACAGCCGGTAACCCGAACATCCGGCCGGAGTTTACCCGTGAAATGGAGCTGGGCCTGGAGCTGGGCTTCTTTAAAAACCGACTGCATTTCGAAGGGTCGTTATACCAGCGGAAAACACGCGACGTGATCCTGAGCGTACCTTCATCGGCCGTTTCGGGCGTAACCTCGTACGTAGCCAATGCCGGTAAGCTCACCACCAACGGGGTGGAATTTATGGTCAGCGGGGCCCCGGTGCTTACGAATACCTTCAAGTGGGATATCGGGCTTAACTTTACCAAATTCCGCTCCATGGTAGATGAGCTGGCTCCCGGAGTGGAAAACATCTTCCTGGGCGGATTTACCGATCCTCACATCCGCCTGGTGGCCGGAGACCAGTACGGGCAGATCTACGGACAGGACTACGCCCGCGATGACCAGGGCAGAATGCTCATCAACCCCAACACGGGCCTGCCTTTGCCTTCCGGTGTTGTAACCAAAATCGGGAACCCCAATCCCGATTACCTGATGGGCATCACCAATGCGTTCAACTACAAGGGCGTTAACCTGAGCTTCCTGATCGACATCCGCAAGGGCGGTATGCAATACTCCCGGAACATTGCCGACATTCAGCGAAACGGTGTGGCCATTGAAACAGCCGAGTACCCGCGGTTTAACGCCGACGGAAGCATTGCCAAGCCTTATCTTTTTGAAGGGGTATATGCTTCGGGCGAAAAAGCCGGTCAGCCGAATACCACCTACGTATCGGCAGAGCAATATTGGGGAAATGCCGGGAAGCACACTGCAGGGGTGGGTTTCCTGTACGATACTTCGTGGCTAAGACTCCGCGAGGCGGCCCTTTCGTACGCCCTGCCGAAGTCAGTAACCGACAAGAGCCCGTTCGGGAATGTGGAGATCGGCGTATTCGGAAGAAACCTGTTTCTGCGCGCCCCGAATTATCCTCACTTTGATCCGGAGCAAAACGCTCTGGGTATTTCCAATGCGCAGGGCCTTGAATTTAACTCGCTGCCTGCTACCCGTACCTATGGCTTCAATTTAAAATTAACGCTCTAAAAGTTACTCAAGAATATGAAAAGAATATCATATATCACTTGTTTAGGTCTTCTTTTGCTGACCGCCACGTCATGTGAGAAATGGTTAGACATCAACAAAGACCCTGACAACATATTAAATGCTCCTATCAGCCTGCAGCTTTCTTCCATGACCGTTTCTACGGGATTTGCCGCGGGCAGTGATTTAAACCGGTATACATCGCTGATTTCGCAGCAGTATTCCGGGCAGTCTACCGGCGGAGAAACGCAGACCCAGCAGTATGAGAAATACCAGATCTCTCCTACCGATGCCAACAATGCGTTCAGCCTGTTATTTGCCACCATTCTTAATACGGCAGAGAATATTATCAAGGCTTCAGGCACCGAAAGCCCGCATTACTCAGGGGTGGCAAAGCTGCTGAAGGCCTATATTTACCAGATATCTGTAGACACCTGGGGAGACCTGCCGTATGACGAGGCCCAGCAAACCTCAGCCAATCTTAACCCGGCTTACCAGGATGACAAGGAGATTTATTCCAGGCTGATCGCCCTGATCGACGAAGGGATCGCCGAGGTGAATGCGGCTACGTCTGAACAGTCGCCCGGCACCAATTCGCAGATTTACTCCGGGGCATTCAGTACGTCTAAAGACAAATGGGTGAAATTTGCCAATACCTTAAAACTGAGGCTGCTCCTGCATTACAGCGAGGCAGACCCCGGCTTTGCCACCCAGCAGATCAACGCCCTGGTGAGCTCAGGTGCCCGGTTTTTTGAAGCCAACACCGACAATTTTCAGGTCAATTTCCTGGCCGAGCAGGGCCGCCAAAACCCCATTCACCAGTTTGAGGTGTCGCGGGCGGGTTACCTGGTGGCCAACAACACCATCGTGTCTCTTATGAATGCAAAAGCCGACCCCCGGCGCAGCACGTATTTCACCGAGTACCCGGCCGGTTCAGGCCAGTACCTGGGCGCTGTAGGCGGATCCCCCGCTTCGCAGAACTATTCCAAGTTTCATACCTATTTCAGGGGTGCGCAGTCGGGTAGTTCTTATACCGGACAGGCCCCGATGCGTATGCTGACCTTTGCCGAGTATAATTTTATTCGTGCAGAAGCCGCGCTGAGATTCGGCAGCCCGGGCAATGCAGAAGAGTTTTTCAAAGCAGGTATCAGGGCCTCCATGGCCGATGCCGGCGTGGCAGCCGCCGCCATTGATGATTACATCAAGGAAAACGGGACCCTGACGGGCAGCAACGACGCGAAATTAAAGCAAATTATCGAAGAGAAGTTTGTGGCCAATTTCGGCATTGCCGTTGAGCCCTGGACCGACTGGCGGCGTACGGGCTACCCCGCTATACAGGTGCCGGCCAATGCCATCTATCCCAATACGCCGAGAAGCCTGTTTTACCCGCAATCGGAAGACGATAACAACCGGAGCTTCCCCGGCCAGAAGCCCAACCTGGATGTAAGGGTGTTCTGGGATACCCGGAAATAGGTGTAAAAAATGAAGCAGGCCGTTAAAAGGCCTTGCTGAGGTGCCTGAAAGTAATAGCCGCCGGCTGCTTTCAGGTACCTTCTTTCTTTTTTTGCAGGACGGTTTCAGCGGTCTTCCAGTACCTCCCGGATATGCTCAGGCTCGTACCCTTTCATCAGCAGGTAGGTGCTTACTTTTTTCCGGATCATAAACGGGTCGCTTTCCGGGGCCAGGCTTTCGGCTTTCTTTGCAGCCAGCCCGCGCAGGGTGGTGAAATATTCGTCGTCGTCAATGGCCTGCAGGGCATCGCGGATGCAATTAGGGCTTATTCCCCTGGCTTTCAGCTCATAGATGATCTTCTTCCTGCCCCACTTCTTAACCCGGAATTTCCCACCGGCAAACTGCCGGGCAAAGCGGCTCTCGTTAATGAAGTTTTCAGTGATCAGCCAGGCAATAATCTCTTCCGAGGCATCGCGGCTCACTCCCCAGCTTTTCAGCTTCTCACGGACTTCTCCCTGGGTTCTTTCCTGGTAAATGCAGTACGAACAGGCTTTTTTGAGAATATCCATTTATGCACGATCAGGGTTAAACGCTCAGCTTTCGGCCTCCTTAGCCGGCGGAAACAGCAGCGATGCCACAATGCTCACCGCCAGGATACCCACAATCACCAGCAGGGAATGCACATTGGTAAACCCGATGTCGTGCAGCCAGGTATGGGCCAGCATCTTGATCCCGATAAAGGTAAGCAGCACGCCCAGACCGTATTTGAGGTAAGCAAACATGTCAATAATATTCACCAGGAAGAAGAACATAGACCTCAGTCCCATAATGGCAAATACGTTGGAAAAGAAGACGATGTAAGGGTCTTTGGTGATCGAAAATATGGCCGGTATGGAGTCAACGGCAAAGATCACATCTGTAAAGGCAATCACCAGGATCACCATGAACAGCGGGGTCACATACAGCTTGTTTTTATCGTATTTATGCCGGAAGAAAAAGCGGTCAGCCACAAACCTCTCGTATACATTGAAGAAACGGCCCGTGATTTTCACCGCCGGGTGGTTTTTGGTGTCGATATTCTCTTCCTGCTCTTTTTTGAAAAGAATATTCAGCCCTGTATATACCAGGAAGGCCCCGAAAACCAGCAGGATCCAGTCGAATTTCTGGATCAGCGCCGCTCCCAGGAAGATGAAGATAAAGCGAAGCACAACCGACCCCAGAATACCCCAGACCAGCGCTTTTTTGTAGTGCTTGGGACGGATACCGAACGAGTTGAAGATCAGGATAAATACAAAAATATTGTCTACAGACAGGGAGTATTCCACGAGGTAGCCCGTGATGTATTCCAGCGCCATATTGTTCTGAAAGCGCTGCAGGTCCCGTGTATAATCGCCGTTAAAATCAATGGCCGGGTAATACCGGTCTTTGATGTGCTGCAGGTGCGAGGCATCGCTTACATCGTGTACCAGGTAGCCGTAGTGCCTCAGGAAAAAATAGAATGCCACCGCCAGCGAAACCCATACGGCACTCCAGAACGCTGCTTCTTTAAATTTCACCACATGCTCTTTCCGTGAGCTGAAGGCCCCCAGGTCAAGCAGCATCACAAAAATGGTGAAGACGGTGAAACCACCGAAAAATATAACTTCGTTACTCATTGATTATGTAATAATTTGCAAAGATAGTGCACAATTGACAATTGACAATTGACAATGAACAATTGACAATGAATAGTTGTCCATCGTCAACTGCCCGTTGTCAATTAAAGAACTGACCCCAGAAATTCTGCTATTTCCATTTTCTCCATGTTCTTTTTCCGGAGGGCTTCCTGCAGGATGACCTCCTGGTCTTCGTCTTCCGTGTCGAGCTGGTCAATGATCTCCTGTATTTCTTTTTTGATTCTCAGCAGGTGGATCCTGAAATTGGTTTTGGTGATGATCTCCCCCAGGAAATCCCGGTAATCGGGCACAAAGATCTCGTATTTTTTCCAGTGCTTGCTGAGCTCATGCTTGGGCGACTCCCAGTTGATGACCGTTTCCTGGATCCGGGAATCGGGATGGGACACAAAGTACCGGTCAGGCGGGGCTTCTCCCCTTGTATAAAATTCCCGGTATTGCTTATAGATGGCCCGGAGCACGCCATCGCTGAGAATGTCGGCCTCAGTTTCGCCAAAAATATAATCGGCCAGCACGTGGCTTTCCCCGATTTTAACCTGCCCGAACAGGACCAGGTCTTTTACCAGCGCTTCTTCATCGCGACTGTCGCTTTTCTCCAGGAACTCCATTTCCAGGTTGCGCTCCGGTGCCGGGGGACTCACCCGGCCACCGTCGTTTTTCCTGGCGGTATGCACCTGGCCGGCGACCAGCTTATTCCCTTCGTTGATGAGTATATGCTCGTCGATATTCAGCAGGCGGGCCACTTCCTGGTAAAAAAGCTGCCTTTTTACAGGATTCGGCACCTTGGTGATCGACGCCACCAGGCTCTCAATCAGCTCGGCCTTTTTCACGGCATCCGTTCCTATGTCGGCCAGGGAGATCTCCGTCTTAAAGCTGATAAAGTCTTTCTGGCTCTGCTCCACATACCGGGCAAAGGCCTCTCCTCCTACCTTACGGATAAAGCTGTCGGGGTCGTCACCCCCCGGAAATACCACTGCCTTCACGTTCAGGCCTTCTTCCAGGATCAGGTCTATACCCCGCAGAGAGGCTTTGATACCGGCCGTATCGCCGTCGTACAAGACGGTAATATTATCGGTAAACCGCCCGATGAGGCGGATCTGCTCTACGGTCAGCGAAGTACCCGATGAGGCCACCACGTTTTCAATCCCCGCCTGGTGCAGCGATACCACATCGGTATATCCCTCTACCAGGAAACAGTTCTCTTTCTGCCGGATGGCATTCTTGGCCTGGTAGATGCCGTAAACGATGTGACTCTTGTGGTAAATATCGGTTTCGGGCGAGTTGACATACTTCGGCGCCCGGGCATCGGTTTTCAGGATCCTCGCCCCGAAGGCAATGGGTTTGCCGGCCACGTTATGGATCGGGAAGATCACCCGGCCCCGGAAGCGGTCAAGCAGCACCCCGTTCTCCTTTACCGACACCAGCCCGGCTTTATCCAGCACCTCCGCTGAAAAACCGGCCTTAAGCGCAGTTTGTGCAAAGTCGTCGCGGCTGTCTGTGGCGTACCCCAGTCTGAAGCGCTCCAGCATGGGCTTTGAAAAGCCCCGCTCGCGGAAGTAGCTTTCGCCTATGCTTTGCCCCTCTTCCGTGTTCAGGAGTATTTCACGGAAGTAGTTTTCGGCGAATTCGGATACGATGAACAGGCTCTCCCTCTCGTTCTGGGCCGCCAGCTCGGTATCTGTAAATTCTTTCTCCTTAACTTCAATATTGTATTTTTTGGCCAGCCATTTCAGGGCATCGGGATAGGAGAACCCTTCCAGGTCCATGATAAAACGCACCGAATCGCCACCTTTCCCGCATCCGAAGCATTTGTAGATGCCTTTGGCCGGTGATACCGAAAAAGAAGGGGTCTTTTCGTTATGAAACGGGCAACAGGCGATCAGGTTTGCCCCCCTTCTTTTCAGGTTGACAAACTCGCCTACCACCTCACTGATCTCGGCGGCCTGGAGGATCTGGTTTACGGTATCCTGCGGAATCATCCCGTAAAAATACATCTTTTGTTTTCTATCCCCTACAGATACGGCTGCTTAAATTCAGGGGTAACGTTCCAAAACTTTTCCACAATAAGGCTACTTATCGACAATCCCGGCAGGGTTTACGGTTCGTCTTTTTTTATTGATTATCTTTGTTCTCTTTTTTAAAACATACAGTCCCAATGGGTAAAATTATTTCTATTGTAAACCAGAAAGGCGGGGTGGGCAAAACCACTACGGCTATCAATCTTTCGGCCAGCCTGGCGGTTTTAGATTATAAGATCTTACTGATCGATACCGACCCTCAGGCCAATGCCGGTTCGGGTATCGGTGTTGACAGCAAAGAACAGCAACATAATATTTATACGGCCCTGATCGGCCAGTCGGATATCAAAGACTGCATTGTTAAGACCCAGATCCCTAACCTTGACCTGATCTCCAGCCACATTGACCTGGCCGGTTTTGAGCTGGAGATCGTGAACCAGGTGGCCCGTGAATACATCCTGAAAGAGATCATCGGGGGCGTGAAAGAAGAGTATGATTTTATTTTTATTGACTGCTCGCCCTCTCTCGGGCTCATGGTGATCAATTCTATCGTGGCTTCTGATGCGGTGCTGATCCCGGTACAATGTGAGTATTTTGCCCTGGAAGGGATCGCCAAGCTGCAGAACACCATTGAGATTATTAAAAAGCGGCTGAACCCCGAGCTGATCATGGAAGGCTACGTGCTGACCATGTATGACGGACGTACCAACCTTTCTAAAATGGTGGTTGACGATGTCCGTCAGCACTTCGGCGGCCTGTGCTTCAACACCCTGGTTCCCAGGAACGTTAAGCTGGCCGAGGCGCCGAGCTACGGTGTGCCCGCCCTGCTGATGTTTTCGGAAGACGGGGAGTTTGATATCTCCTACCTCGAAAACAAAGGGGCAAAAAGTTACATTGACCTGGCCAAGGAGCTTCTGACAAGAAATAATCTTCCCGGCATAAAAGATGGAAAATAAAGGAAAAGGCCTGAATTCTCTTTTGGGCGATTCTGACCTGGTGGTAAAGCGCAAGGTGGCTGCCTTTGTGGGAGTGAAGGAAATTGAAACGGATAAAATTGCGGCCGGAGGCTCCCAGCCCCGGAAAGCGTTTGATGAGGCAGCGCTGAAAGAGCTGGCCGACTCTATCCTCGTACAGGGGCTGATTCAGCCGATCACCGTACGGGAAACCCCGGAAGGGAAATTTGAGATCATTTCAGGGGAGCGGCGTTTCCGTGCGGCAAAACTGGCCGGGCTCACCCGGATACCGGCGTATATCCGGGAGGTAGACGACCAGCGCTCGCTGGAAATGGCCCTGATCGAGAACATCCAGCGCGAAAACCTGAATCCCATGGAAATTGCGCTTTCTTACCGGCGGATGATCGAAGAGCTGGGCTTCCGGCAGGAAGACCTGGGCAACCGTATCGGCAAAAGCCGCTCCAATATCACCAACTACCTGCGTTTACTGAACCTGCCTGCCGATATCCAGACCGGCCTGGTGCTGGGCGTGGTGACCGTGGGCCAGGTAAGGCCCCTTATCCCGGTAAACGATGCCGCCCTGCAAATGGACATCTACCAGAAGATCCTGGAAGACAACCTCAGCGCCCGCGAGGTGGAAGCCCTGGTGAAAAAGGGAAATGCATTTGAGGCAGAGGCCAATGAGCTGGAGATACACCGGGAAGACATCCGGATAGAAGAAATGACCCTGAAGGGCAAAACAACCGTTCCTTTCCGGATCAGGGTGCAGGACATCAACAAAGGACAGGTGACCATTAAATTTTCAGGCACCGACGAGCTCGACGCCATTCTTGAAAAGCTGCGTTAAGAAAGATCGTACCCGGGAGAAAGAACTCCCGGTTTTTATAGGGTAGATGCCCCGGATTCATTATCTTTGTTAGATTTTTTCAGAGCATTCGTGTAAACGATGTCCTGTCTTTCGGAGGCAACGTAAACGGATTAAAACAACTTATGAGCGAGAACAAAAACAAGGACTATTCAGCAAGTAATATACAGGTACTGGAAGGGCTGGAAGCTGTACGGAAACGGCCTGCCATGTACATCGGCGATATTGGGTTCAAAGGTCTTCACCACCTGATCTGGGAAGTAGTTGACAACTCGATTGACGAAGCTATGGCGGGGTATTGCGACCGGATCGAGACCACCATCAACGAGGATAATTCTATCACCGTAAGAGATAACGGCCGGGGTATACCTACCGGCTGGCACGAAAAAGAGCAGAAATCTGCCCTGGAAGTAGTACTAACGGTACTGCATGCCGGGGGTAAGTTTGACAAAGATTCCTATAAGGTGTCCGGCGGCCTCCACGGAGTGGGGGTTTCCTGTGTGAATGCCCTTTCTACCCATTTACGGGCGGAAGTTCACCAGGACGGGAAGATCTTTGAGCAGGAATTTTCAATAGGAAAACCGCTGTATGCAGCCCGCGAGATCGGGGTGACCGACTACCGCGGAACCATCATTCACTTTAAGCCCGACGCTTCGATCTTCCAGGTAACGGAATACAAATACGAGACCGTGGCCAACCGCCTGCGTGAGCTGTCGTTCCTGAACAAGGGGATCACACTGACCCTGACCGACAAGCGGGAGCTCGACGAGGAAGGAAAGCCGAAGTACGAGGAATTTCATTCCGAAGGCGGGCTGATCGAGTTTGTGGAATATCTTGACAAAAGCCGCGAAAGGCTGATTCCCGTACCAATGTACATGGAAGGCCAGAGAGACGGCGTGCCTGTAGAGGTATCCATGATCTACAATACTTCGTACTCCGAAAACGTATCTTCTTTTGTAAACAATATCAATACGCCGGAAGGCGGTACGCACGTGTCCGGTTTCCGGATGGCGCTGACCCGTACCCTGAAAGCGTACGCAGAGAAGTCAGGCCTGCTGGCCAAAGAGAAAATCGAGATCTCGGGCGACGACTTCCGCGAAGGCCTCACCGCCGTGATTTCAGTTAAGGTAGCCGAACCCCAGTTTGAAGGACAGACCAAGTCGAAACTGGGCAACTCGGAAGTGACCGCTGCCGTGAGCGGCTGCGTTCAGGAAATGCTGGAAAACTACCTGGAGGAGAACCCGAAAGACGCCAAGACCATCGTAGATAAGGTTATCCTGGCCGCACGGGCCCGGATCGCCGCCAAGAAAGCGCGCGAGATGGTACAGCGGAAAAACGTGCTGATAGGCTCGGGACTTCCCGGAAAGCTGGCCGACTGCTCGGAATCTGACCCGGCGCTGTGTGAAGTGTACCTGGTGGAGGGTGATTCTGCCGGCGGCTCGGCCAAGCAGGGACGTGACCGGAACTTCCAGGCCATACTTCCGTTACGGGGAAAAATCCTGAACGTGGAAAAAGCCCAGGAATACAGGATTTACGAAAACGAGGAAATTAAGAATATCTTCACGGCACTGGGGGTTCAGATGGGGAGAGACGGCGATGAGCGCGCGCTGAACCTGGATAAGCTTCGTTACCATAAGATTATCATCATGACGGATGCCGATATTGACGGCAGCCACATCCGTACGCTGATCCTGACCTTCTTCTACCGGTTTATGCGGGAGATCATTGAAAGAGGCTACCTGTACATTGCCCAGCCACCGCTTTACCTGGTGAAGAAAGGAAAAGACGAAGTGTATGCCTGGAGCGAAGACCAGCGGTATGCTGCCGTAAAACGGCTAGCCGGCGGAGGCAAAGAAGACAGCGTGGGCGTTCAGCGCTACAAGGGTCTGGGCGAGATGAACCCCGAACAGCTTTGGGAAACCACCATGAACCCGGTTAACCGTACCCTCAAGCAGGTGAGCATTGAGTCGGCTGTAGAAGCAGACATGCTGTTCTCCATGCTGATGGGCGATGAAGTACCGCCACGCCGCGAATTCATTGAGAAAAACGCGAAGTACGCGAATGTAGATGCGTGACGGAACGCAGGGACAGAACGCGGATGACACAGATTTTTTAGGATAAATAATCCGGTTGCTGAAAATCTTTTGGCAACCGGATTTGTTTTAAGAATACACGCAGACTCAAACCGGCCATTCCTCTTTGTGATCTTTGTGCAATCTCCTTCGTGCCCTTTGTGCTATGTATTTTCACAAAGCACACCAGGTTATTTTCACAAAGGATACCTGGTAAATTGTATAAATATGTTTCAAATTATTTTCATCATTATACATTTTTTGTAAACTTTTTTGAAATTAAAAAACCATAACTTATTTATTATTAATAATATAAATAATAAATCTTGTAAACTTTTTAAATTTTATTTTTTTAGAATCATTCTTTATTATATATTTGTTTTTAAATAAGCAGGCTTCTGTTTACCCGTAGCATAAGGCAAAATACCGGCTTTCACGCCCTTTCATTTTATACACTTGCCGCTCCGGAGAACCAGTTACCATGACTGTGCCGGCTTACCGATACAAGCAGTATAGCCCAAACCTGATTTTAATGAACCTGGCGGGAAAATGTTTTCCCGTTAATAACGCATATCCTTTGTTATGAGCATCTTTGATAAAAGAGTTAATTACAAACCGTTCGAATATCCGGAAATACTGAAATTTACCGAAGCCATCAATAAAGCCTATTGGGTTCACAGCGAGGTAGATTTTACTGCGGATATACAGGATTTTCATTCCAATCTGAACGTGGCGGAGAGAACCGCCATTAAAAACAGCCTCCTGGCCATTGCACAGGTGGAAGTAGCCGTCAAGACCTTCTGGGGCAACCTGTACCAGCATTTTCCCAAGCCGGAGTTCAACGGCCTGGGAAGCACGTTTGCCGAATGCGAGTTCCGCCATTCGGAAGCCTATTCCCGCCTCCTGGAAGTGCTGGGATACAACAATGAATTCCAGAAACTGCTGGAAATACCGGTGATCCGTGAACGGGTGGAGTACCTTTCGGGTGTGCTGGTCCATACGCGCTCCAGTGACCGCAAGCAGTACGTTATTTCGTTGATCCTGTTCACCATCCTGATAGAAAACGTTTCGTTATTCAGCCAGTTTGCCATTATCCTCTCGTTCACCCGGTTCAAGGGTTATATGAAGAATGTGAGCAATATTATTGCCTGGACGTCTGTAGACGAGCAGATTCATGCCAACGGCGGAATTTACATCATCAATACCATTCGCACCGAGTTTCCCGACTTTTTTGACGAAGAAACCACCGCGCTTATCCAGCAAACGGTGAAAGAATCTATCGAAGTGGAAAGCAGGATCCTCGACTGGATCTTCTCGGAAGGCGACCTGGAGATCATCCGGAAGCATGACCTGCTGAACTTTATGAAATTCAGGATCGACGAAAGTATGAAGCAAATTGGCTTCGGCGCCCCGTTTAATGTCAGCAATGCCGATTATCAGCCGGTAAGCTGGTTTGAAGAAGAGGTTTTTGCCAACACCATGGACGATTTCTTTGCCAAGCGGCCGGTAGATTATACGAAACATGATAAAAGTATCACTGCAGACGATTTATTTTAAACATAACTACACCCATGGAATTATTTTTATCTGATGCCCCCGAAACAAAAGAGGAAGCACAAAGATTATGGTGGAAAAACTCGGAAAGTGAGCAGATCCTGAACCGCGGATACCTGCTGAACGGCGAAACCGTGGAGGGAGCCATCAGCCGGATCTGTACCGCCGCCGCAAAACGACTGTACAAGCCGGAGCTGAAAGAGGCATTCCAGGAAATGATTGAGCGGGGCTGGATGAGCCTTAGCTCACCGATCTGGGCCAACATGGGTACCGAACGCGGACTGCCCATTTCCTGCTTTAACGTTCACATTCCTGACAGCATTGAATCTATCACGCATAAGCTGGGTGAAGTGATCATGCAGACCAAAACAGGCGGGGGTACTTCGGGATATTTCGGCGAGCTGCGCGGACGGGGAAGTGCAGTGACCGACAACGGCAAAAGCAGCGGGGCGGTAAGCTTCATGAAGCTGTTTGATACCACCATGGACACCATTTCGCAGGGAGGTGTACGAAGAGGCGCCTTTGCCGCTTACCTCGACATCGACCATCCCGACTGTGAAGAATTTCTCCAGATCAAAAATATCGGTAACCCTATCCAGAACCTGTTCTTTGCCGTTTGTATCCCGGATTACTGGATGCAGGAAATGATTGACGGCGACAAGGAGAAAAGAAGCCTTTGGGCCCGTGTGCTGGAAAGTCGCCAGCAAAAGGGTCTTCCCTATATTTTCTTTTCAGATAACGTAAACCGCAACAAGCCGCAGGTATACAAAGATCTGAATATGCGGATCAACGGCAGCAACCTCTGCTCGGAGATCATGCTGCCTTCCAATGCCGACGAATCATTCATCTGCTGCCTGTCTTCCATGAACCTGGAGCTGTACGATGAATGGAAAGATACCAAAGCCGTTAAGCTGGCAACCTTCTTCCTCGACGGCGTTCTGCAGGAGTTTATCGCCAAAACCGAGGACAATTATTACATGGCTGCGGCCAACCGCTTTGCGCGGCGCCACCGGGCACTGGGCCTGGGCGTACTGGGCTGGCACTCGCTGCTTCAGAAGCGTATGCTTTCTTTTGAGGGCCTCGAAGCCAAGCAGCTGACCACCGAGATTTTCAGTCATATCAGCAGCGAAGCCGCTAAAGCCACCGAAGAGCTTGCCCTTATTTACGGGGAGCCGGAGATTTTAAAAGGGTATGGCCGGAGAAATACCACCACCATGGCCATTGCGCCTACTACCTCGTCGTCGGCCATCCTCGGACAAACTTCACCCGGCATCGAGCCTTTCAGCAGCAATTACTATAAGGCGGGCCTCTCCAAAGGTAATTTTATGCGCAAGAATAAATACCTCAAAAAGCTGCTGGAAGAAAAGGGAATTGACAACGAGGATATCTGGAGAAGCATTATGCTGAATAACGGGAGCGTACAGCACCTGGAAGAGCTCTCTGCACATGAGAAGGCTGTATTCAAAACATTTAAGGAAATCAGCCAGCTGGAAATCATCCAGCAGGCCTCTATCCGCCAGCGGTACGTAGACCAGGGACAAAGCCTGAACCTGAACATCCCGGCCGAGCTGCCCGTGAAAGATGTGAACCGGCTCATTATTGAAGCATGGAAGCTGGGCGTCAAAACCCTCTATTACCAGCGGAGCCAGAGCGTTTCAAAAGAGCTGGTGACCCAGCTGGTAACCTGCAGCAGCTGCGAATCGTAAGGTATACATCCCTCCTGTATGAACACGCAGGAGGGACCGGTCTTCCGGCATGATACTGCGAGTGGCTTAGGGCGACTTCAATGTCTTTCCAAGCACCTTGCTTCTGCCATCTATAAGGTGAGTGACCGGCAGGTCCAGGATCTTCGCTACCAGCGGATATACGTGGATATTCTCAAATGTACCAATAACCTTACCCGGCTTAAAAGCCGGGCCCCAGGCCATAAACGTGGCTTTCATTTCAGGTACCTTTTTAGGATCATAACCGTGCGCGCCGGGGTATTTCCGCTTTGAGGGTGGATTGGAGCCGAACACTTTCGGGGCCCCGGGTACCAGCAGGATATCACCGATCCGGTCATCGGCGTTGGTTCTGAAATGCAGTCTTTTCGGGAAATGCCGGGTCAGGTAAACCTTATAATCCTTATTTCTTTCTTTTTTCAGCTGCCTGTATACCGGCCGCACCTGTTCAGGATTCAGGGCATGAATGCGTACCAGCGAATAGCTGTTGATCACCACAAACTTCCGGTTGCTGACCAGCTCCGGAACAGGAATGGGATGATCCACATCTGAAAGAAGCATGCCGTGATCAGACACAAACACAAAGTTTACATCCGGCAGGCCCAGCTTCGACACTTCCGCCACCAGCTTGCCGATGGCCTCGTCTACCTGGTGCACAGCGGCTTCGGTTTCTCTGGCGTCAGGTCCGTAATAATGGCCCTGGCTGTCTACTTCCGGGAAATACAGGGTGATCAGGTGCGGGCGCTCCGCTTCAGGCAGCTGCAGCCATTCTTTTACGATCTCCACCTTCCTGTCGTTTGAGAACTCATTGTGGTATTTGTAATGGTAGGTAGGCGGGATACCGGCCACCCGGCTTTCGGATGCCACCCAGAACAAGCTGGCCGAAACCAGTCCGTTTTTCTCTGCCAGCCCCCACAGCGGCAGTCCGCCGTACCAGCTGCTGTCGTTCACCATGGCCTTGTTTCCCATGTTGTACGTTGCATCGCGGTGCGGGTCATAGAAGCTGTTGTCGACCAGCCCGTGGGTAGAAGGATACATGCCCGTCACCAGCGTATAATGATTGGGAAAAGTATTGCTGGGGTACGAAGGGATCATTCCTTTTGAAGCCACCCCGCCAGCCGACAGCTTCAGCAGGTTCACGGCATTGTACTTCATGGCATAATCGTACCGGAAGCCGTCGGCCGAGATCAGGATCACGTACGGACGGCCATAATTCTCCGGTAAATTCTTTCTCCCCGCCACCCGGTATTGCGTGGTATCGGCCTGTGCGAAGGCCGGATAACCGTAAAGCAGGAAAATAATACCCAATAGTTTCCTCATAAGTTCCTGTGCATATAGTCTGCAATATACATTTCATTTATGTTCCCGGCCGAATAGCACTGTTAAATTCTTGTGAAGAAAGGCGGCCGGCCGGGTATCAGCAGCATATTATTTCCCGCAGGGAAGCCCGTCAACCAAATTGAATAAAAAATATATTGATTATGATTTTTTATACAAATACAAATTATAGTATAATTGTATTCTTTATACCCGGAATATTATTTTGTAGTATTGAAGAATTAACAATTATTATTTATAACAGAAAAACAGCTTATGGCTATGAAGAGAATTGTACAATTTTTTTCAATATTCCTGCTTGTATTCCTGAGCTATCAGGGCTTTGCACAGAATATTGAAATTAGCGGGGTGGTCACTTCTGAAGAAGACGGCAGCCCGTTACCTGGAGTAAACGTGGTCATTAAAGGAACTACGCATGGCGTTCTGACCAATGCAGAGGGTAAGTTTTCGATTTCCGCCCCTTCCAATGCAACGCTCGTTATATCCTATATCGGGTTCAGGAGCCTCGAGGTTCCGGTGAATTCACGCAGCGTTATCACCATTGCCCTTGCCAGTGACGAGCAGCTGCTGGATGAGATCGTGGTTACGGGTTTCGGTTCCCAGATCAAAAGAGAGCTTACAGGGAACATTGCTTCCATTAAGGGCAGGGAAATTGAAAATATGCCTGTGGCCAGTGCTGACATAGCTTTGCAGGGAAAAGCCGCCGGTGTATACATCAACAGCGGGTCAGGCAAGCTGGGTCAGGCCATAAGCGTGCGGGTAAGGGGCAACTCTTCTATCAGCGCCAGCAGTGAGCCGCTCTACGTGGTAGACGGCATGCCCGTAACCACCGGTGATTTAAGCAACTACGGCGGTGGCACCAACCCTATGGCTGATTTAAGCCCGAATGATATTGAGTCGATTGAAGTGCTCAAAGATGCCTCTGCAGGCGCTATCTACGGATCAAGAGCCGCTAACGGGGTAGTGCTCATCACCACCAAGCGGGGTGCGGCGGGCAAAACCAATATATCTTTTAACTACCAGACCGGGGTTTCCAATGCCACCCGGCGGGTAGATTTCATGAATGCGGAACAGTACATCAGCTTCTACAAAATGGCTACGGCTAACCGCGACAGGATTTCGGGCTACGATGTAAACGACCCTGATTCGTATACCCAATACATGTTCGGGCCAGACGGCTTTATGGATTATTACAGTTTCGGTCAATACTCTGCAGGAACCTACAAAGATTATAACTGGCAGGATCAGGCCTTTGTTCAGGGAGGATTACAGCAGGCTGACCTGCAGTTAAACGGTGGAAACGATAAGACCCGTTTCTTCATTTCCGGCCAGTTTTATGATCAGACAGGTACCATTGTGGGCAATACGTTAAACCGCTATTCGGGAAGACTGAACCTGGATCACAAGGCCACCAACTGGATGAGCATTGGGTTGTCAATGAGCCTGGCCCGTACCGAAAACAGGAGGCTACCCGACGATAACGCGTTTTCAAACCCGCTGCAGATGTCGGCATTAACCCCGGTAACCCCGTTTACTGACCCCGAAACCGGGCTGCCTACGGGAACTCCGCCCGGCGACATCAACCTGCCGCTGTACTACAACCCCATGCTGAACATCAATTATGCCCGCTATACCTCGGTAGGCTTCCGGAACCTCAGCAATGCCTATGCGCAGCTGCAGCTGGCACCGGGCCTGTCTTTCCGGACAGAACTGGGAGTTGACGTGCTCTCGCAAAATGAAGAAGGCTACTGGAAAAGCCAGACGGTACGCAACAATGCCGATGCCAGCAGTGGAAACGGGATGAGCTACGGTACTTTTGTAACCAATTACAATACCAATAACTTCTTTACCTACGATAAGATTTTCGGTCAGCACGGCTTAACTGCCGTTCTGGGCATGTCATACCAGGACTCCCAGACCCGTCAGAACTACGTTGAAGGTATCCAGTTCCCTTCTGATTCGTACCAGAAAATTGCCAGTGCCGCTACCAAATCAAACGGTAGCTCGAGCGAAGATAATTTCAGGTTCCTGTCTTACTTTGCCCGGGCCAACTACAAATTCTCCGAAAAATACCTGCTTTCCCTGAGTGCCCGTGTCGACGGCTCGTCGCGGTTTGGTGCCAATGCAAGGTACGGTTTCTTCCCGGCTGCTTCTGCGGGCTGGGTGCTGACCGAAGAACAATTCATGAAAGGATTCTCCGCTCTGAGCTTCCTGAAGCTGAGGGCCTCTTACGGGCTGGTAGGAAATGCCGAGATCGGGAGCTTCCCGCACCTGGGCCTGTTCTCGGGTGATGCCGGTTATGCAGGCAATGCAGGCCAGCGGCCCTCGCAGATCGGTAACCCCGACCTGAAATGGGAAACCACCGCACAAACCGACTTTGGTATTGACTTCGGGTTCCTGAATAACCGCATTAACGGTGAAATAGACTATTACTATAAAAATACCTCCGGGCTCTTACTGGCGGTAAACGTACCGGCCTCTACCGGTTTCAGCACCCAGGTAAGAAACGTGGGTAAGCTGGAAAACAAGGGGTTTGAATTTGTGCTGAACACGCAGAACCTGATAGGTAAATTCAAATGGGGCACCTCGCTGAACCTGTCTACCAACAAAAACAAGGTAATTGACATCGGTGAGCAGATCATTGAAGGCGGCATGAGAAGCATGAGCCGCGTGATGGAAGGCCAGCCTATCGGGGTATTTTACACGGTTGAATATGCCGGTGTGGACCGCACTAACGGCGATGCCCTGTTTTACAAAAATACCAAAGACGAAGCTTCCGGAACAGTGGACCGCTCCACAGTTTCCAATGCCGACTACAATTCTGCCCAGCGCGTGGTAGTAGGTAACCCTAACCCCAAGCTGGTAGGCGGTATTACCAACACCTTCTCGTACAAAGGAGTAGACCTGAACATATTCTTTAACGGGGTGTTCGGCAATGACGTCAACATTTACGGGGTAGGCCAGTACGGCTCGGCAAACGGGATTTACGAAGACAACCAGACGGCAGATCAGCTGAAAGCCTGGACACCCGAAAACCCCGATACCGATATCCCGGAGGCCCGCTTTTACAGGGGGAACGGGAACCAGCCTTCGAGCCGGTATATTGTTGACGGCTCGTACCTGCGCCTGAGAACCGTTACCCTGGGCTACAACCTGCCCAAAACACTGACCGATAAAATTAAGGTAGAACGGCTCCGGGTATACCTTTCGGGGATGAACCTGGCTACGTTCACTTCGTACCCGCTCTGGGATCCCGAGGTGGCTTCGGATATGATCAGCGCAGGAGCAAGAAACTCTACGTTTGCAATGGGGAATGACTTTTATACGCCGCCGCAGCCGCGTACTTTCCTGGTGGGTCTGAATATTGGGTTTTAATACATTTAATTTATAGGAATGAAAAAATATAGTTTAATAAATCGGTTATGGGTTATTTCCGGAATGCTGCTGATAGCAGGCTGCGGGAATAAGCTGAATGTGGAACCTACACAAAGCATAGATGAAGGGGTAGCCCTGGGAACCTCACGCGATGTTGAAGTAACGCTGGTAGGCTGTTATGACGGCCTCCAGGATGTGGATGTATACGGCGGGGCTTTTCAATACATTTCCGAGCTTCTGGGCGATAACGGTGACGTTCGTTTCGGGGGTACCTATGCCAACATGCTGGAGCTATCGGCCAAGCAGCTGACCACCGTTAATACTACGGCCACGGCTACCTGGCGCGATGCCTACGTAGCCATTAACAGGGCGAATAACGTGCTGTCGGCACTGGATAAAGTAGACGAAGGCAAGAGAGACAAGATAGAAGGAGAAGCCAGGTTTATCCGGGGCTCCCTGTATTTTGAGCTGGTGAGAGCGTATGCCAGGACCTGGGGCGACGGAGACAACAACACCAACCCCGGTGTGCCCCTGGTGCTTACGCCTACCCGCGGTGTTACCGATGACGACTACAAAAGCAGGAACCCGGTAAGCGAGGTTTACGCCCAGGTTATCCAGGACCTGACCGAAGCGGCTAAGCTGCTCCCGGCCTCCAACACCATTTATGCTACCAGCGGAGCCGCTTATGCCCAGCTTGCAAGGGTATACCTTCAGCAGGGTGACTACGCCGGGGCCCGTGATGCCGCCGATAAGGTGATCCAATCAGGCGAATATACGCTTGCATCGGCCTTCTCCGACCTGTTTTTCACCTACCTGAATAACGGCGGGGCATCCCCGAAAGAGTATATCTTTTCTATGGTGGTTACCCCCCAGGACGGCTCCTCTGACCTGAACACGTTTTACGGGGTAACCGTAGGCTCTATTCCGGGTACGGCAGGCCGGGGCGACATGCGGGTTCAGCAGGCTCACCTCGACCTGTACGAAGCCGGTGATGCAAGAGGCGCTTTCTTTGTACGAGCCAATAACAATACCTACACCGAGAAGCACCTCGACCTGTTTGGCAATGTACCGGTGGTACGCCTGGCTGAAATGTACCTTACCCGTGCCGAAGCTAACCTGCGCCTGGGTACAGCCGTAGGTGCCACACCGGCCGCTGATGTGAATAAAATACGCTCAAGAGCAGGCCTTGCTCCCCTAAGTGCGGTAGCGCTTACCGATGTGCTTAAAGAACGCAAGCTGGAGCTGATGTTTGAAGGCCTCCAGGTGCATGACCAGAAAAGACTGAAAGAAACCCGGGGCGGTATTGCCTATAACTCGCCCCGGCTGATTCTTCCTGTTCCTCAGCGGGAAATGGATACCAACAAAAAGCTGGTTCAGAACCAGGGGTATTAAGCAGCTGAAAATGCAGCTACTGAAGAAAATCCGGAAAGCGTGCCGCTTTCCGGATTTTCTTTTTTTGGCGGGGATTTCAAATAAACAGGGCAGTTTGGCTTTTTTTCACTTTGTATTTTGTTAACTATACGTACATTTATAAAAAAGTACGTACTACTTATGACAACCAAGCTGACACTGGCAGTAGAAAAATATGAAAAAGGTATTTGCAGACACCCATATCCTGGTAGATCTGATTGCTGACCGCCATCCCTTCAGCAAATACGCTATTGAGCTTTTCCGGTATAAGGTTCTGGCGCCCGAAGAAGCCATTACTGAGCTGTCATAAAAAACTGTATCTTCCCGCCCTTCACAATATCCGAGTGCTTCAGGCGAAATCCGTTCAGCGGTTTCCCGTTCAGCAGTATCTTCTGAACATGCACATTCTGCGGGCCGGGATTAACGCTCTCTACCGTAAAGGTTTTCCCGTTTTCCAGGCTCAGAACGGCTTCGTGCACCAGCGGGCTGCCGATCCAGTATTCTTCCGAACCCGGCGCTACCGGGTAAAACCCGAGGCTGCTGAACAGGTACCAGGCGCTCATCTGCCCGCAGTCGTCATTGCCGCGCAGTCCGTCTGCCCCGTTATCGTACTGGTGGCTCAGGATCATCCGGATCCGCTCCTGGGCTTTGCGGGGCTGGCCGACCATGTTGTAGAGGTAGGCCACATGATGAGCCGGCTCATTGCCGTGCACATAGTTACCGATGATGCCTTCACGGGTGATGTCTTCGGTCTGGGCAAAGAACTCGTCGGGAAGATGCATGGTAAACAGCGAATCCAGGTAACGGATAAGGCGCTTCTCCCCGCCCAGCATCTCTTTCAGCGCCTCCGGATCGTGGGGTACATACAGGGTGTAGTTCCAGGTATTTCCTTCAATAAAGCCCTGTCCGTGGGTATCCAGCACATCAAATTTTTCCCGGAAGGTACCGTCTTTCAGTCGCGGGCGCATAAACCCGATGCGTGTGTCGTACACGTTCCGCCAGTTCTCCGAGCGTTTCAGGAACTCACGGTATACGTCCTCTTTCCCCAGGTGCCGCGCCAGCATGGCAATGCACCAGTCGTCGTAGGCATATTCCAGGGTATTCGAAACGGAGGTACCGTTGGTTTCGTCGGGCACATAGCCTTTGTCGATATAATCGCCTATGCCCTCGTATCTTCTCTGGCGGGCGGTGGTTACGCATGCCTCCAGGGCTTCAGCGGCATTACCTTTATACACGCCCTTGATGATGGCATCGGCAATGACCGAAACGCTGTGGTAACCGCTCATGCACCAGTTGTCGTTGGCGTAATGCGACCATACCGGCAGCATCTTCAGCGTACTTTGCCGGTAATGTTCCATCATGCTCTGCACCATGTCGGCATTCCGCGAAGGGTTCACCAGGTTCATATAGGGGTGAAAGGCCCGGAAGGTGTCCCAGAGTGAAAACGACGTATAATTGGTAAAGTCTTTTGCCTGGTGAACCTCGTAGTCGAGCCCCCGGTACTTCCCGTCAGAATCCATATAAACGGTAGGCATCAGGGCGGCATGGTACATGGCTGTATAGAAGTTCACATAGTCTTTTTCCGAAGGAAGCTTCACCCGGATCTTCGCCAGCTCCTTCTCCCAGAGCTGCTGTCCTTCGGCTTTGGTTTTGTCGAAATCCCAGTGCGGAATTTCCGCCTCCCGGTTGGCCGTAGCTCCTGCCATGCTCACCGGTGAAAGCGCCAGCTTGACCATGATCTGCTCACCGGCTTCCACGTCAAAGTCAAAATGCATGCGCAGCTGCCTTCCGGCCAGGTCGGGGAAATTGTCTGCCTGGTCAAATTTCCGCCAGAATCCGCGGTAAACCTGTCCTTTTTCAAAGTTCTTACTGCCGTATGATTTGAAGGGTTTGGAGAAGGTCATCGAAAAATACACCGTGCGGGTCCTTGCCCAGCCGTTGGTCTGGCGATAGCCTGTGAGGGTGCTGTCGTTTAGCACGCGTACTACCGTCCATACGTTTTTGGCGTCATAGTTATATATACCCGAGGTCAGGTCAAGGATAATGTGCGCCTCCTCTTTCTCCGGGAAGGTATAGCGGTGAAAACCGGTGCGCAGGCTGGTGGTGAGCTCGGCCTGTATGCCGTGGTCTTCCAGCAGCACGCTGTAGTAATTGGGCTCTGCATGCTCGCGGTCATGACTGAAGCGGGAACGAAACCCGGTTTCCGGCTTATCTGCCGTTCCGGGATTCAGCTGAAGCCTGCCGGTGGTGGGCATCACCAGGAAGTCGCCCAGGTCAGAATGGCCCGTGCCGCTGAAATGCGTATGGCTGAAGCCGGTGATGGTGGGGTCCTGGTAGCGGTACCCTGCACAAAAGGTATACACTTCCGGGTTGTATTTCCCGTTAAATTCATAGGAAACCGTATCGGTATCCGGGCTGAGCTGCACCGATCCGAAAGGCACGGTGGCACCCGGGAAGGTATGCCCCATCTTGGCCGTGCCGATCATAGGATCTACGTACCGGATCAGTTGTTGAGCGTGAGAAATGCCGGGAAGAAGAAAGAGTAAGCAGATAAATCTATGCATTCCTGTTTTTTTGATCCTGTAAAGTTAAACGATTTTTGTGTTAAAATTGCCCGGGCTGACTATCCTGGCCGTCACCTTCATTTGCCCCAGGTGCCGCATACCGTGCTCTGCGCTGTGAAACAGCAGGCCAGCCAGGGTGACCGGGATTTTTTTCCGCCCCAGGAAGCGCGTTTCCGTCAGGCGGTTTTCATCAATGCCCTTCAGCCGGCTGATGGCTTCTTCAACGGTTTTATCCAGCGCGTCAAGAAGGACAGACACTTTCCCGTCTTCTTCCTCTGCAGCCTCTGATCTCAGCCGGGCAAACTGCTCATCACTGAGCGGTTTTTCTTCTGCATAGGTAAACATCCTGTCAATAACCCCGGCCATGTGCTTCAGGTGAAACCCTACCGAAGCCACCCCGTTCGGCCGTATCCAGAGGTCTGCGTCGCGAAAAGCGGCCAGGTCTCCGTTAGCTTCCCGTCTCAATTGCAATAAAGCATGAGCCACCGGCTGCAACAGGCCGGGTACGCCCTGTACGGGCCCTTTCATCCAGAATTCCAGGTCATCTGTCATTATTTCCCTGCCGTTTAATTTCCTGTACCATCATTATCGTATCTGATATAAAAAGCGTATTCTGCACGAATCGGTTCTTTTTTAAATATACTTTATTAAAAAATTCTTATGCTAAAAAAATCCTACTATTTTTACGTTTATTCCAATTCATATACCCGGATCTGTACGGGCCCGGTAAAGCTATCATTATGTCAAACGATTTTCCCTGGTTTAATCATTACCCGGAGGGAGTTCCTCATGAACTGAACCCCGAAGCATACCCTTCCCTGATTGAGCTTCTTGATGAAGGATTCGAAAAATATGCCGGTCAACCCGCTTTTACGTTTATGGACAAGACCCATACGTACCGGCAAATCAAAGACCACGCGTATGCATTTGCGGCTTACCTGCAGAGCTTAGGGTTGAAAACCGGTGACAAGATTGCCATCCAGATGCCGAACTGTACCCAGTATCCCGTGGCCCTGTTCGGTTCTATCCTGGCAGGACTGGTGGTGGTAAATACCAACCCGCTGTATACTCCCCGGGAAATGAAGCACCAGTTCTCCGATTCCGAGGCGAAGGCCATTGTTATCGTAGCCAATTTTGCCTTCAACCTTGAAAAAGTCATTGGCGACACCCAGATAAAGCATGTTATTGTTACCGGGATGGGCGATATGCTGGGTTTCCCGAAAAAACAGATCGTGAACTTCGTAGTAAAAACGGTTAAAAAAATGGTTCCGGCCTATCACCTGCCGGGCAGTGTTTCGTTTTCAGAGGCGCTCTCCCGCGGGAAAGCCGCTACCTATACCAAGCCCGATGCCCGTATCAATGACCTCGTGCTGATCCAGTATACCGGCGGCACCACGGGCGTTTCCAAAGGGGCCGAGCTTACGCACCGTAACCTGATTGCCAACATGGAGGGCATCAGCCTGTGGTTCCAGCCTGCGTTAAAGTACGATATCCCAAGGAAAATCCTGGGAGCGCTGCCGTTTTACCATATTTTTGCGCTGACGGTCAATGTCTTCGCTATGATGAAGCTGGGCTTCCATAATATTCTTATTCCTAATCCGAGAGACCAGAAAGCCCTGCTGGGCGATCTTAAAAAGCACCGGATCTTTATTTTTCCCGGTCTCAATACCCTTTTTAATGCCCTCCTGAATAACGAGGAGTTCCGGGCGCTCGACTTTTCGGCCCTAAAGATCACCGTATCCGGCGGAATGGCCCTGCAGGCTGCCGTAGCGGAACGATGGTACGAGGTGACGGGCTGCAGGATATCGGAAGGTTACGGGTTATCGGAAACCTCGCCCGTACTCTCGGTTAACCCGGTCAGCGGCGGACAACAGCTGGGCACCATCGGCCTGCCTTTCCCTTCTACCATCATGAAAATCCTGAAAGACGACGGCCAATGGGGAGCTCCCGATGAGATCGGGGAGATCTGTGCACACGGCCCGCAGGTGATGAACGGGTATTACAAGCGGCCCGAAGAGACCGCCAACGTGTTCTACACCGACCCCGCAGACGGTAAAAAGTACTTTAAAACGGGAGATATCGGCCTTATGCAACCCGACGGCTTTTTCAAGATCGTGGACCGCAAGAAAGACATGATCCTGGTGTCGGGCTTCAATGTTTACCCGAACGAGATCGAAGAGGTGATCTCGCAATGTCCCGGTGTGCTGGAAGTGGCCTGTGTGGGGGTGAAAGACGACAAGTCTACCGAGGCGGTGAAGATCTTTGTGGTAAAGAAAGACCCCAACCTGACCGAAGAGGCTATCCGTGCCTATGCAAAAGAAAACCTGACCGCCTACAAACGACCCCGGTATGTGGAGTTCCGCGATGACCTCCCCAAAACCAACGTAGGCAAGATACTTCGCCGTGAGCTGAAAGAAAGCTGAGCGAACGGAACTCCGAATTTTAATGTTATAGAAGGGGAGGCTGCCGGTGTGTGGCCTCACCCCGGATATCATTTGCATGAATTTTCTGAACAAAACACTGGGTACTCTGCTGATCTTCCTGGTACGGTTTTACCAGGGGGCCATCTCCCCTTTTTTGCCCAACGCCTGCCGGTATGATCCCACCTGCTCCCATTATATGATCGGGAGCATACAGGAATGGGGCGTGCTCAAGGGTACCTGGCTGGGCCTGAAACGCATAGCGCGGTGCCACCCGTGGGGCGGGTTTGGGTATGACCCGGTGAAAAAAAGAACGAACAGTGAACAACGAACAACGAACAGTGATAACAAAAATGTTTCATAATTGTTAGTTGTTCACTGTTAATTGTTCACTGCAATAGTTGCACCAGCTCCTGCTGAATCTCCACCCCCTTATCTCCATTGTACCATTTCTGGATTTCGGTTTTGACGGTTTCGAAGTCGGCTTTTTCGGCTGTGAGCCGGGCGTATATTTCCTGGCAGCCTGCGGGGCGCGGGCCCCATGTGGCCAGATCCCGGCCGGCGGCATCTCTGAAAATGATCTTGGGAATAGACTTTGAGCCGGCCGTGAGGTAGTCGTTTATCCGGAAAGGCTCGCTGTCTCTTAACTCGTAATCTACCCGGACCAGCGGGTTCAGCTCACCCAGCATATGGAAAAACGGCACGCTGTGGGCCGCATCACCGCACCAGGGCTCGGTAATGACGATCCAGTTCTGCGGCTCTTTAATGCCTTTTACAATTGCGGTCAGCTCTTCTGAAAGCTTACCCGTTTTCAGCCAGCGGTTCATGCGCGACCAGTTCATGCGGGTATACTCAATGTAATCGGGGTTGTCATAGGGAGCGGCCTGTTCTTCATTGCTTTTGTCAATAATAGACCTGAAATAATCGAGATAATCCTGGAATGTCATTGTTCGGAAATAAAACTTATATACCTCCTAAACACAAACCTGCGACAATAGGTGCGACAAGCGTATATGACTTATGTCACATTTTTCAATACCCCCGTTTACCGCTCCCTGACGGCCGTCATTTTTTATGCCGGCTTTTAACAGGTTATTTGTACTCATTTTATCCGTTTTTCTATGTCTCATACGTTTCATATCCCGGTTCTGGGTCTCGCCTATTCTGTAGATACCCCTGTTAAAGTAGCCCACCTCGGCATTTCTTCGGTCACTTCTATTGTAGATGATATTTTACTGGAACGCCTCCGAAAGTTTTACACCGAACAGGAGGGCGTGGAATACAAGGCTATTTCCATGAAGGAAGAGGGCTACCGCTCAAAAAGAATTACCGCCTACCTGAATATGATGCACCGGATCATCGGGCGGAAAACGGAGAGCCTGAAAAAAGAAAGCCTGGAGCAGAACGGTGACCTCACCCGGTATTATGAGCTGCTTCCCGACTCTTCTTCCTTAAAACATTTGTATATTCAATATACCGGAATGCCCGAAGGAGAAGCCCGGAACCGGCTGGAACAGGAATTAAAAAACCGGGCGGTACCGGGGGCCGTAGATGTCAACATCATGGCCAAAGTAGATAAGATGAATTACACGGTTACCGGGGAGGAAAGCGGCAGCGATGCCCTGGAAGCGTTGAAGGGCTTTGCCGACAGCGACCTCGAGTCGTCTGTGGTCTTATCGGCCGGCATGAACCCCCGGCTGTACAGCTACCTGGAGACCTTCCCTGATTTTTACCCGGACGCGCACCACAGGCTCCGGAAGAAGATTATTCTCAAAGTCAGCGACTACCGCTCTGCGGTGATCCAGGCCAAGTTCCTGGCTAAAAAAGGACTGTGGGTGTCTGAATTCCGGATCGAATCGGGACTGAACTGCGGCGGGCATGCCTTTGCCACCGAAGGCTACCTGCTGGGGCCTATCCTGGAAGAGTTTAAGAACAAACGCCCGGAGATGGTCGGTGAGCTCTTCCAGCTTTACAGTAAGGCGTTGGAATCGAAGCAGATAACGTGCAGCGAGCCCCCCCGGCTGAAGATATCGGTACAGGGCGGCATCGGGACAGCCGAGGAGAACGCCTTTTTCTTAAATTACTACGAGCTGGATGCCACCGGCTGGGGCAGTCCTTTCCTGCTGGTTCCGGAGGCCACCACGGTAGACGCCGATACCCTCCAGGCACTGACCCATGCAAAGGCCGGTGATTTCTATATCAGCAACGCTTCGCCTCTGGGCATTCCTTTTAATAATTTCAGGCCGGCCACTGCTGAAAAGCAACGCCTGGAACGAATAGCCAAAAACCGGCCCGGCAGTCCCTGCGTAAAGAAATTCCTGGTATCCAATACCGAGTTTACCGAAGAACCCATCTGTACGGCTTCACGGCAATACCAGTCGCTGAAGATCCGGCAGCTGGAAGAGGAAGAAAAAGACCCGGCCGAGCTGCAGAAAAAAGTAGATGCGGTGACCGAAAAAACCTGCCTGTGCGACGGGCTGGCCACGTCTGCCTACCTGACGCACGGCATCCTGAAACCCCGTGAGAACCGGGCGGTGGCCATTTGCCCTGGACCTAACCTGGCCTATTTCTCCCGGGTATTTTCGCTGGAAGAAATGGTGAAGCATATTTATGGCAAGCTGAATATCCTGGCCGACATTCCCCGCTCCCATGTTTTCATCAACGAGCTGCGGCTGTACGTGGATTACCTCCGCAAGGATATCGATACCAGCCTGCGCGATCTCAAAAAGGTAAAGTACCTGCAGAAGTTCAGAGACCAGCTGCAAAACGGGATCAATTATTACAAGGAGCTGATTCCTGCCATTTACAGCCAGACCGAAGCCTGCCGGAAGAAAATGATGGAAGAGCTGCTGGAGCTGGAGAGACAGGTGACCGCCTTTCAGCTGCAGTTTGCGGGGTAAAGACCCGTATAACGGCTTTTCCTGAAATAAAAAATAAGGCCCCGAAACCGGAGCCTTATTTGATTTTCAACGCAAAACAATTATTACCCCTTTTTCCGTTTATACGCACTGTAAAATACCTGGGGCAGGACCGTCAGCGACAGGATCATGCAGATCAGCAGGCCGCCCACGATCATGATGGCCAGCGGCTTCTGGATTTCAGACCCCATACCGGTAGACAAAGCCGCCGGCAACAGGCCCAGCGAACCCATCAGCGCGATCATGACAATAGGCCGTATACGCGAATAAACCCCTTTGTCAATGGCCTCTTTCAGGCTCATCTTTCGTAAATTATCTTTCATCACCGCAATGAGGATAATGCTGTTAATGGTGTTGACCCCAAAGAGGATGATGAAGCCAATACCGGCCGAAATACCAAATACGGTACCCGTTACGAAGAGCGACACCAGTCCGCCGATGAACGCATACGGGATGGTGCTGGCAGCAATGAGCGTATCTTTTATGGTACCGAAGTTAAAATACAGCAGGAACAGGATCAGCAGCAGAACGGCCGGCACAATCACCGCCAGCTGGGCGGTGGCCCGTTCTTTGCTCTCAAACTCCCCGGCCCATACCATCTTGTGCCTGCCGGGAAGGTGCACTTTTTCTGCCACCCGGGCTTTGGCTTCTGTAATGGTGCTGCCCAGGTCGCGCCCCTCAATGCTGAAGCCCACGGCAATGTAGCGGCTGCTGCCCTCACGATAGATAAATGTAGGGCCGGTCAGGTACCTGATGGTCGCTATTTCTCTCAGCGGGATCTTCTTGCCGCTCTTGGAAGGAATCAGGATCTCACCGATCTTCTGGTCGTCATCGCGGTAGGCCTTGTCAAAACGGAGCCTGACATCAAACATACGTTCGTTTTCAAAAAACCGGGTGGCGGCCCGGCCGCCGATAGCCATTTCTATCACCGCCTGGGCGTCATGGATGTCTACCCCGTACCGCGACATCTTGCTGTCGTGCAGCTGGATTCTCAGCTCCGGCAAACCGATATTCTTGTAAACGTTCAGGTCACGAACGCCCCTCACATCTCTGATGGCATCTGCCACCTGTACGGCGTATTTTTCCAGCTCAAAGAGGTCTTCACCAAAGATTTTGACCACCAGCGAGCTCTTCACGCCGGCCACGTATTCTTCCACGTTATCCTGGATAGGCTGGCTGAACCCGAATACAATGCCCGGGTAACGCTGCAGTTTGGTCCGCATCTCCTCAATCAGCTCATTTTTTGATATTTTGCGGGTCCATTCGTCTTCAGGATGCAGCTGGATGTGGAATTCAATATTGAAAAAGCCGGTGGGGTCGGTACCGTCGTTGGGGCGGCCCACCTGGTTCAATACAAACTTCACCTCTTTAAATTCACGTATCTGCTCTTTCATTTCTTTGGCCAGGCGCACCGACTCCTGCAGGTTGACGCTGTTGGGCAGGGTGGCCCGCACGTAGAGCGCGCCTTCATTCAGCTTCGGTATAAATTCGGTTCCGATAAACATAAAGCCGGTGAGGCAGCTGGCCAGGAAAACCAGGAAGGCCGCAATGGTGGCCCTCCGGTGCCGGTTGCTCCATTGAAACAGCCGGTAGAGTGTGGTTTTGAAGAAGCGGGAAATGACGTTTTCTTTCTCCTCCATATTGCGGGTCAGCATGAGCTTACACATGGCGGGCACGTAGGTAATGCTCAGGATGAGCGAGCCCAGCAGCGCATAGCCCAGCGTAAAGGCCAGCGGGGAGAACATCTTGCCTTCTACCTTCCGGAACGAGAAAATCGGGATCAGGGCCACGATGAGAATGATCTGGGCAAAAACAATGTATTTGGCCACGCTTCCTGCGCTTTGCCTGATCAGCCCTGATTTGCTCATGGCGTTGAACCTCGGCATACCCACTTCATGCGCCTTTTTCTCCATGGCCACGAAAACCGTCTCCACAATAACGAGTGTTCCTTCCAGCAGCAGCCCGAAGTCAATGGCCCCCAGCGATATCAGGTTGGCCGGCAGCCCCTGGATACGCAGCATGACGATGGCAAAGAGAAACGCCAGCGGAATAACCGTAGCCACAATGAGGGTGGTTCTCCAGTTAAAGAGGAAGACGAAGACCACTACGGAAACGAAAATAATTCCTTCTACCAGGTTTTTGGTCACCGTATGTACGGTAGCATTCACCAGCTCGGTGCGGTCAATGAAGGGTTCTATCTTGACATCGCCCGGAAGGATTTCGCTGTTCAGCTCGGCTATTTTCTCTTTCAGCCGCGGAATCACGTCGCCCGGGTTCTCCCCGCGCAGCATCATTACCACGCCCTGCACGAGATCATCCTGGTCCTGCAGCCCTACCTGCCCCAGGCGGGGTTTGGCGGCCACTTCTACCTGGGCCACGTGCTTGACCAGCACCGGGTTGCTTCCCTTCACTTCGATCATAATGTTCTCGATGTCGTCAATGCTTTCCAGCAGGCCCACACCCCGCACCACGTAGGCCTGGCTGCCCTGCTCAATCACATCGCCACCCACGTTGATATTGCTTTTGGAAACGGCCTCGTACACGTCGAGCGGCGAGAGGTCGTAGTTGGCCAGCTCGGTAGGGTTGATCTTGATCTCGTAGATTTTTTCCTCTCCGCCGAAGCTCACCACATCGGCCACACCGGGTACGGCCACCAGCTCGCGCTCAATCACCCAGTCCTGGATGGCCGTCAGCTCTTTCACCGGCCTTTTGCTGCGGATCACGTACCGGAAAATCTCGCCGGTGGCGCCGTAGGGCGGCTCAATGGCGGCTTCAGCGCCTTCGGGCAATTCTACTCCCTGCAGCCGGTTAGAGGCATACTGCTGTGCATAAAAATCTTCTACGTTATCGTCGAAAATAACGGTAACTACTGAAAGGCCAAAAAGAGAGATGGAGCGCACATCGGTCTTTTTCGGAATGGTGTTCATAGTCTTCATCAGCGGAAGCGTCACAAACTTTTCTACTTCTTCTGCGCTTCTTCCCGGCCACTGGGTGATGATCCTGGCCCGGGTGTTGGTCACATCCGGGAAGGCCTCAATGGGAGTATGGATGTAGGCAATAATACCGGCTATTACCAGCAATGCCGTCATGAAGAAGACGATAATGGAGTTTTTCAGCGAAAACCCGACTATATTTTTAATAAATTTCTGCATGATTTCCGGGGTGTCATAAAGATTCAAAAATCAGCAACTGATTTTGGGAAATGATCCGCTCACCGGCCTGAAGGCCTTCTGAAACAAAGACCATGGCGTCGTTCCGGGCTTCGATGGTGATTTTCCGGGCTTCAATATGGCAATCGTCCTTGTATACCAGCACGTAGTATTCATTGTCGGAAAACACAATGGCCGAAGCCGGTATACCCACAGCCTGCCGGCCGGTTCTCTTCCAGGCGGTTACATCTACCAGCATGCCCGGCTTCAGCTTGTAATCTCCGTTAGGGAGGATCACCCGTCCCCTCAGCACACGGGCTTCTTCGTCAAATACAGGCGAGATCTGCGAGATATTTCCCCGGAACGTGTCATCGGGATAAGACAGGGTGGTGATGCTTACGTCCATTCCCTGGCGAATATTGTTCACGTTGGAGGCGTAAATATTGACCATCACCCAAAGGTTATTCAGGTCAGAGATGGTAAATAGCGGTGTGCCTCCGGCCGATACCTGCTCTCCGGGGTTGACATTTTTCTCCGTGATGATGCCGGTGGCCGGTGCTTTGATCTGGAACACGCCCTTTTCTGAATTTCCGCTGTACAGGCTCATGTCTTTCTCGGTTCTGGCTTTTTCTGCTTTCAGCACTTCCAGCTCCGATACGGCCTCTGCCAGCTCTTTCCGTGAGGCCAGCCCGTCGTCAAACATCGACTGCACCGAAGCCAGGTTAGACCGGGCCGCCTGTATCCGGCTGTCGAGCGACGCCAGCGAGGCCGACATGCCGCTCAGCTCGGTGCTGCGCATTTCGGCCAGCACCTGTCCTTTGCTCACCCGGTCGCCGAGCGAGAAAAAGGTGGAGGTGACCACCCCGCTGACCAGGGGCACATAGCTGACCACCTTATCGGGGTTGGGCTCCACGCTGCCTGTGAGGTGGATGCCTTCGGTCACATCCTGAAGCTCAGCCGTGTACAGGGCTATCCGCGATTTAAACGATTCATCCAGGCAGAATTTCTTTACTTCTTCTGTTTCCTGTTTTTTCCCGCATGCTCCGGCCAGTAAGGCCAGGGCAGCGATCAGGGCGATATTTTTCATAGGTATACATTTTTAGCTGTGAGCTATGAGCCTTGAGCCGCATGGCAGGCCCCTGACGGGCCGTATTTTCTCATAGCTCATGCGCTATTTCATAAAGTTCTTCGGGGTATCCGGTTTCTACAGGTCTCTGCCTGATGCATAGTTAAGTTTTTCAAATTGTTCTCTCAGTTCTCTTTTGGCGTCTATCCGGATCTGCTTGCTGTTCCGGTAGGTATCCGAGAAATCGAGGTATTCCAGCATGCTGATGTTCCGGTTCATAAAATTCCGGGTATAGAGGTCGAGGAGCTCATCCAGCGACCGGTCGTAGCTTTCTTCCAGGGTATCATAAAAATCGAGCGCATTTTTAAAGCCCCGGTATGCCCGCACAATCTCTGTCTGGGCTGTCAGTGTCTGTTGCTGCGTCATTACAGCGGCTTTACGGGCATTGACCTGTGCATATTGGATATTGCCCTGGTTCCGGTTAAAAAGGGGAAGATCTACACTGGCGCCTACGCCAACAAAATTCAGCATGGCATTGCCGTTCCGGTCATACTGGGCCCGGAGGGTGACATCAGGCGCTCTCCTGGCCCGCTCCAGCTCGGTTACTTTGTGGTAATACGTTTCTTCCAGTTGTGCCTGCCTGACATCGGGGCGGTCGGCGGTACCGATCAGCTGGTCAGGCGACAGCAAACGGTAGGCCGACACCTCCATTTCGAGGGGGTCGGTAATGAGCAGCACCTGAGCGGGGTCCAGCTTAAGCAGCTGCTTCAGTCCGGCCTGCAGCTCAAAATACGCATCGGCTATTTCGCGGAGCTCCCGGCTGATCTCCAGCTCCAGGGCTTTCAGGCGGGCTACCTCGTTACGGGGCACATTGCCCTGCTGCACCTGGTTCTGGTAGGCCTGGCTTAATTTCCTGACCGATGCCAGCCGGGCTTCTTCATTTTTTTGCTTTTCTTCGAGGGCCTGCAGGCCGGTCATGCGGCCCCGGAGCTCCAGCTTCAGCCCGCGGAGCAGCTCCCGGAACTCCACGGCGGCTTTCTCTACTCCTACCTGCTCTACGGCCACTTCTTTCTTCCTTTTCCCGGCGGTTTCAATGAGCTGCTCCAGCTCGGCGCCGAACTGCCGGTTACGGCCGAATGAGCCCCAGAGCGGAGGCACCACCTCCTGTCCGCCCGTTTGTTTCCGGGTAGCCCACAGGTTGATCTGGTCTACGGTGATGTTGGGATTGGGCCAGAGCTTTGCCTGCTGAACAAGGGCCTCCGCTTCGGAAACCTTCATTTTTTCTGCTACCAGCAGCAGGTTTTCTTTCAGAAATAAGGTTTCTGCATCCGCGCGGGAAAGTCGCACGGTATCCTGGGCAAAGCTCCCGAAAAAGATAAAAACGTTTACTAATATTAAAATACTCCGACGCATTCACTGCCTGTTTGGGCTGCAAAACTCGGGAGGATAAGCTTAAAAAGGGCTTAAGGGGGATAAAAACGAAATAAAAGATATAAAAGGGTTGCGCCTTTTTGTTAAACCATATGAGGCATATAAGGCATAAAGTCTTTTCTTATGTGACTTATATGCCTCATATGGTAAAATCCACCACGAACCGGTTTACATCTCCCGCCGGGTTATCGTATTCGATCCGGCCCGAATGCAGCCGGATGATCCGGTGGGTGAGCACAAGACCCAGGCCAAAGCCCGTTTTGTTGCGGCTGTTGGCGCCCCGGAAGAAATGGCTGAACAGGAAGCGGGTTTCTTCTTCTGAGAGCGGTCGGCCGTGATTGGTGAAGCTGATACGGAGCGTTCCGGCTTCCGGAAACCCGATCAGCACCTCTACTTTCCCGTTATCAGAGTAAGTCACCCCGTTCAGCAGCAGGTTCTGAAACGCCTGCTTCATCAGGAGGCGGTTGGCCGGAATGTAGAGCCGGTCTTCATCAAAGCTGTCTGAGGGGTAGTTGAGCTCAAAGGTATACTCCGGGTATATGCGGTTCAGCTCGGCAATACTGTCAAACAAAAGCTCATCTACCCGTACCGGTTTTTTGAGCACCTTTTGTCCTGAATCAATTTTCGAGATCTCCAGGAGCACGTTGATGATGCTGCCCAGCGACTTGGTATTGCCCGTCAACCGGTGGATCTGCTGTTTGATCCGGCCGATATCGTCTTCTTTCTGCAGCTTTTCCAATTCAGAGACCAGTATGGCCACCGGGGTTTTCAGCTCATGGGAAATATGATGCACCGTATGCTTCTGAAAAACGAAAGACTCGCGCGTGCGGGCCAGGAGCTCATTGAATTTATCGGTCAGGTTTTTCAGCTCGGTGGTAGAGGTGCTGATCGCTATAGTAGACGAGTCTTCTACCACAATGCCGCTCATTTTTTCTGACAGCGCCACAATGGGCCGGGAGATAATATTGGAAAGATGGCGGGTGATCAGCCATACCACCAGGGTGAAGACCACGAAGAGGCCCGTGAGCAGCTTGCCCAGGAAGTCTCTTTTGGAATAGCCCTGCGAGTCAAACGCCTTGCTGATGGCATAATACGGTTTCCCTTCATACTCCAGGTAAACGCCTACCACGTCATATTCCCCGCTTTTGGTCTCTATCCAGCGCGTATTCGGCGATAGCTCATACAGGATATCGTTTGCCCGGCGGATCTCCAGGTTGTCGATACTTGAGAAGATCAGCTGTTTCGATTCATCGTAAATCAGGAGCTTTTCGTCGTAAAAATCGTTGATATCCTGCCTGTCCAGCAAAAGAGAAAGCTGCTCGCTCTGCTTTTTATATTCGCTGACCAGCCGTACCGTGGATGTGATTTTATCGTGCTGCTGCTGCTGGAATTCTTCTTCGCGGTATTCGGAAAAAAGGTAATAGATCACCACAAACGACACGAGCGTGAGCCCGATCACGGTAGAAGAGAAATAGAGGAGTATTTTGTTCCTTATTTTCATTCGCTAAAAGAGTTCCGGAGAGTTTTTTACCGGGCCGTTTTATTCCGCATCAAAGTAGTACCCGTACCCCACTTTCGTTTTTATGGAGCTTTTTTCAAACGGCTTGTCCAGCTTATTCCTCAGGAAATTGATATATACTTCAATGGTATTGGTGTTGACATCGAGGGCGGTACCCCAGATTTCCCGGATCAGGTCGTTTTTGGAAACCAGCTCACCGGGCGTTTCGCACAGCTTGACCAGGATCTGGTATTCGCGTGGCGTCAGCTGAATTTCCCGGCCCTGCCTTTCTACTTTTTTCCTGCCCGTATCTATCCGGATATCGTCAACCTGGATGCTGCTTTTCTTTTCTCCTCCGGGCGTATTCCGTTTGAGCAGCGACTGTACCCGCAGCAGCAACTCGCGCATATAAAACGGTTTGGTCAGGTAATCGTCGGCCCCGGCGTCAAAGCCCCTCACCTTGTCTTCCAGGTCTCCGAAGGCCGTGAGCATGATCACCGGTGTGGGATTATCCTGGTCCCGGAGGTTCTGCAGCAGCTCCAGGCCCGTTTTACCGGGCAGGTTAACGTCCATGATGATGCAGTCATACGCGTTTTTCTGCAGCATTCTTTCGGCCAGGAGCCCGTCATATACGTTTTCAGCCCGGAGGTCTTCGGCCTCCAGCGCTTCACGGATATTCCGGCTTAAGGTAGGGTCATCTTCTACAATCAGGATTTTCATGCGGGTAAATATACAGGCTACCTGCGGATTACCACAACATGCACGAATGTTATTTCACGGCAGGCACCGGCAATCGGGCAGAATTTCGTTAAGCTGCCGGGAGAGACCCGGCCTGGGTTGTGTTATTTTACACTCATTTCAGGATGAAACCCGTAGGCACAGTGCCGGCATCCGTTCCGGCAGCAGTAGCCGCGAAGTATGTGATAAAATTCAGTGAACACGAAGAGGCCGTTTTCTTTGTAATAGTGCAGGCCTTCTACCAGCAGCTCGGGAGAGGCCGGGAACTTGTAGGTTCCGCGGGCCTTTACGGCGCGATTAAGCTCTTCCAGGCACTTTTTACAGAGGCATCCGTAGTGGGTCCGGGACAGGTACTCCTGCGTTTCGGGCAATAGCCTGACCGTACTGCACTGGCAGTTGGCCACATCGCCCACCTTGCATTCGAACCCGCCGTCGCATCTCGGGCACCGTACCTCTTCGTGTTTCATGATTCTTACACCGTTCTCAGCTTTTTAGCCGCCGAAACCATCTTTTCGAGGGCCAGGCGGGTTTCTTCCCAGTGACGGGTCTTCAGACCGCAGTCGGGGTTCACCCACAGCTGCTCATCCGGGATCACCTTACGGGCTTTTTCCATGAGGCCTACCATTTCTTCTTCAGAAGGTACCCGTGGCGAGTGAATATCGTAAACGCCGGGTCCTATCTCGTTCGGGTAGGCAAACTTATGGAAGGCGTCCAGCAATTCCATCTGCGAACGCGAACATTCTATAGTAATAACGTCGGCATCCATGTCTGAAATACTTTGGATGATATCATTAAATTCCGAATAGCACATGTGGGTATGGATCTGGGTAGCGTCTTCCACACCGCTGGCCGAAACCCGGAATGCCCGAACCGCCCAGTCGAGGTAGGTTCTCCGGTTCTCTTTCCGCAGGGGCAGTCCTTCCCGGATCGCCGGTTCATCGATCTGGATGATACGGATACCCGCTTTTTCGAGGTCGGTTACCTCGTCACGAATGGCCAGGGCAATCTGCATGCAGGTATCGCGCCGGGGCTGATCATTCCGTACAAACGACCACTGGAGAATGGTCACCGGGCCGGTCAGCATGCCTTTCACCCATTTCGGGGTCAGCGACTGCGCGTATTTTGTCCAGCGTAAGGTCATAGGTTCCGGCCGGCTGATGTCGCCGAAAATCACCGGCGGCTTCACGCAGCGGCTGCCGTAGCTTTGCACCCACCCATTTTCGGTAAAGACAAAGCCCTGCAGCTTTTCTCCGAAATATTCCACCATATCGTTCCGCTCAAACTCACCGTGCACCAGCACGTCCATGTCGATCTCCTCCTGCCAATGGATGGCGTCAGCCGTTTCCTGCTCAATCAGCCTGTCGTATTCTTCCTGCGTAAGCTCTCCTTTTTTAAGCCTTGCGCGCCAGCTTCTCACTTCCGGTGTTTGCGGGAAAGACCCGATGGTGGTGGTAGGAAACAGGGGCAGGGCCAGTACTTCCTGCTGTTGTTTTCTTCTTGCGGCAAAAGGACTGTTCCTGCGGGTATCTTTTTCGGTCACCTGTTCTACCCGGTCTTTCACCGCCGGATCGTGGATCAGCGGAGAGGTCTTTTTGCTTTCAATGGCCTGCCGGTTGGCTTCCCATACCGCTTTCAGCGCTTCTGACCGCTCACCTGAAGCCCATTTCCGGAGAAAAGCCACTTCATCTGTTTTCTGACGGGCAAAGGCCATCCAGTTTTTGATCTCCGGGTTCAGCTTCTTCTCAAAGTCCAGATCGCAGGGCGAATGGAGCAGTGAACACGACGGGGCAATGAGGAGCCTTTCTGCTCCCAGGGCGGTTTTGGCCTGCTCAATCAGCTGTAAAGAGGCTTCAAAGTCGTTTTTCCAGATATTTCTGCCGTCTACCACGCCCAGCGAAAGCCGGGTTTTCTTCTGAACAAAATCTGTAGCCAGGATGTCTTCCAGCTGCAGCGGACAACGAACGAGGTCGAGGTGCAGGCTATCTACCGGCAGGTGGATGGCGGTCTGCAGGTTATCGCCGTAACATTCAAAATAATTGGCCAGGATGATCTTCAGCGAAGGCACGGCCTCAGCGAAGAACGTATACGTGCGCGCGATGGCCTCCTGTTCAGCCGGGGTGAGGTCCAGCGCCAGGGCCGGCTCATCGATCTGTACGTATTGCACACCCTGCTCAGCCAGTAATTTCAGCAATTGTTCGTATACGGGCAGCAGGCCGCTCAGCAGCTCTACCCGGTGAAAGCCGGTTTCTTTTTCTTTCCCGAGCAAAAGATATGTAACCGGGCCGATAATGACCGGCTTGGCCTGGATACCGGCCTCACGGGCCTCCTGAAGCTCGCTCAGAAGCTTGGCCGGGTTCAGCTCAAACGTCTGCCCCGCCTTAAACTCGGGCACAATATAGTGATAATTGGTGTCGAACCATTTGGTCATTTCCATGGCTGTCAGGTCAAAATCACCTTTCTGATATCCCCGTGCCATGGCAAAATACAGGTCAGTACCTGAATGAGTGCGGGCAAAGCCGGCATAACGTTCGGGGATAGCCCCCAGCAAAACGCTCATATCAAGCACCTGGTCGTAAAAGGAGAAGTCGTTGCACGGGATCAGGTCGATACCGCTCTCCTGCTGGCTCTTCCAGTTCTTAAGCCGGATCTCCCGGCCTGTTTTTTCGAGTTCGGCAACGGGTATTTTACCCGCCCAATAAGCTTCAGAAGCTTTTTTCAGTTCCCGGCGGCTACCAATGCGCGGGTAGCCAAGATTCTGTGTCTGCATAATTTTTGAGAGAAAAATGAAGAAAAACAGTCCTGAACTCCGGGCTTAAAACGGGAAGATTTCAGAGAGGTATACGCGCCGCTGCTTACTCCGCCGAAACGGAGTACCGGGTACATCAAAACCAACCGAAGGCTTCAGTCCGCGAAAGCCACTGTCAACTCAGAACAGGCAGGTCTCCTGGCTTGTGCCGCTTTTGCCGTCCTTCCCGCCGGAGCAGTGGACCTGTTCGGGGCCGGACCCCTCAGGCAAAAGCTGTTAAAGGCACTTACAGTTGCGCGACAGCCCGTGATTCACACACGGTTCCCTTTTCATACCGGCAAGCGGCAACCTCTTCTGCTTTTGATGAAGATTAGAACTTTACAGATGCGAATGTAGATGATTTATCTGTTATAATAAAATATACCAGATAATTTATTTATAAATTAAATGAATTTTAGATAAAACAAACAAAAAATCAACCATATGTAGTATATCTGCATACTTTGCAGCACCAGCCTCAGAAGCGGTAAGACAGGCCTATCCTGATTTTTCCCTTTTGATTGGGATCCTGCAATGCGGAGGTTGAAAAAATTCTGTAGTTATAGGCGGCATCTATAGATACCCTTTTCCCGACCGGGAAACGGATCCCGCCTTCTATCGAACCTATTGCATTGGAGGCTTTCACTTTTTCCATCCGGCCCGAGTCGTTTTCCGATTCTCCCCATTGAAAATTATATCCTGCGCTCACCTGTATAAAGGGTTTTACTTTGATATAGGGTACATAATACCGTACAAAAATTTCGGGTGCGAGCGACCGATGATCGTGTTCAAGCATGACAGAGCTGGCTGCGGTACCGTCTTTAAACCGGCTGGCGTCATTTCCATACGCTATGCGAAGGCCGGTGGCCAGGTTAGGGGCCACAAAGTAGCCTGCCCAGGGAGAAAGCGACCAGGTAGGGTGCTTATACAGGGGGCTATTGTTGAACCCTCCCGAGCCGTAGATGCCGGCTATGTATGTTCCTTTGGAAAAATTAATACCGGGCTGTGCGGTCTCCTGCCCCACAGCGTAAAAAGAAACGAAAACGGTCGCTAAAAAAAGAAAATGCTTCATCACTTTAGAATTTAACAGAATAATTAATAAATGGTAAAACAGGAAACATGGAATATTGTTTGATCACCAGCGACCGCTGCCCGGTCTGCTGATCATAGGCCGTTTTGAAATCGAGGTACAGCGGGTTTGCGCGGTTATAGGCATTGTACACCCCAAAGCTCAGCCGGGTTTCGTATTTTTTCCAAAGGGTACCGTTCCGGTTTATCCCCAGGTCCAGCTTATGAAAATCGGGCATCCGGCCGTTATTGCGCTCATGATAAATAAACCGCGGCTCATCATTGTAAAGAACCGCACCTGCGGGTAATGTGACCGCATGCCCGGTCTGGTATACAAATGTCCCGGTTATGTTCCATTTTTTATTGAAAAGATAGGTGGCAGAAGCGTTCAGGTTGTGGCGGCGGTCGTATTTCATGGGGTACCACTTCCCTGCATTGATGTCATCAAACCGGAGCTCGCTCCGGGACAGGGTGTAAGAAAGCCGGCCTCTTAATTTGCCCGTATTGCGGGCGGCCATCAGCTCCAGGCCTGTGCTTCGCCCCACGCCTCTGCCGGTAACGATATTCTCCCAGGAGTCTGCCAGCATACCCGTGAAATTGGTGCCTTCGGGGTAGTCGATCATGTTCTTCAGGCGCTTGCTGTATACTTCCAGTGAGATATCCACACCGGGTTGAACCAGCTTTTTCGAGAAGCCCGCCGACCATTGTACGGCTCTTGAGGGCGGTATCCGGGAGGTGGCCGGCAGCCAGGCATCGTAACCGAACCCGTACCCGTTATTCACCAGCAAATGCAGGTATTGGTTCATCACGGTATAGCCCGCAAAAAATTTCCAGTCGCGGGCCAGCGAGCCGTTAAGGGCCAGCCGGGGTTCCGGCCTCCGAAAAGCCGCTCTTCCCATGCTATACTCCGTGTAGCGCCCACCGGCATTCAGGCTCCACCGGGAGCTGAGCTTTATATCAGTCTCTAAAAACAGGGCCGACTCCACGGCTTTCTGGCTAACGGACTGATCGTTGCCTTTCACACCGTAATTGGTGGTCATATTGAACGGTTCGAACCGGTGACGGGTGAGCTCAATCCCCGTACGCATTTCCATCCACCGGTAAGGGAAATAGTCCAGCTGCACCTTTCCGCCTATATCGGTGATCCGGGTATCGCTGTAACGGTAAGCAGTCTCCGCCCCGTCACTGAACTCATTGGTAAACTGGCTGGTATAGTCCGAATAAATGAGCATAGCCCGCGAGAAAAGCCGGGGAGAAAGCGTTTTACTGTAACGAATGGTCCCGGTGTTGTTTCCCCAGTTATTCCCTACGGCCGTACTCACCTCTTTTGTGTCGGTTTTTGACCATTCGTCGTATTTAAAGCGGTCAAAGCCGTTGTAAAAGCTGAGGTAAATATGATCGGTTTTACTCAGCTGAAAGTTCATTTTGGCGTTAAGATCATGGAATTTATAGGTGTAATCTTCCCCCGAGGCATTTACCCGCCTTTTGGGTGTAAGCAAAGAGCTCAGGCCCAGGGTAGACACCCTTCCGGACACTATAAACGACGCTTTGTTTTTCAGCAAAGGCCCTTCCAGGGTCAGGTTCTGATTCAGCAGCCCCAAACCCAGTTCTCCGCCGAACTTTTGATTGTTGCCTTCTTTCATGGCCAGGTCAATGACCGACGAAAGGCGCCCGCCATACCGGGCGGGGAAAGCCCCTTTATACAAATCTGCGCTTTTCAGGGAGGAGGGATTAAACACCGAGAAGAAACCGCCCAGGTGCATGGCGTTATATACGGGCGCGTCATCGAGCAAAATCAGGTTCTGGTCCGGCGAGCCGCCTCGTACATAAAGCCCGGCGCTGCCTTCGTTACCGGTAGAAACGCCCGGGGTAAAGCTGAAGGCTTTCAGCACATCGGCTTCTCCCAGCAGCGAGGGCATGCTCCGGATCTCGCTGACGGGCAGGGAAACCGGGTTACCCGAAAGCCGCCGCGGGGCGCTGATCACCACCTCTTCCAGCTCTGCAGCCCGGTTCAAACGGATGTCAAGCGGCTTATCTTTCTCAGGCCGGGCATAATGCGGGCGGTAGCCCACATGGCTGAATTTTATCTTCTGCGGCTGAGCCACCAGGGTAAGACTGAAAAAACCGTAGGCATTGGTAAAGGTACCCGCTCCTGAAAGGCTGTCCCACACGCTCACGCCGGCCAGCAGCTCTCCGCTGCCCGCATCACGCACCTGTCCGCTTACCGTGAACTGTTGCGCCGCTGCCTGGATAGAACAACTCCAGAAAAGAATACCTAAAATTTTCTTCATTTATTCTAATTCTATTTGTGCGGCATGATAGCCATAAATAATACCGTACCCGTTTTTAATATTGGTATACGCCTTCTGGGGCGGAAGCACCAGGTGGTCCAACCCTTCCGGCTGTTTATTTTCTATCTGGTTGTAGAGGAACCACTCCCGGGTGGAGGAGGCCAGCAGCAGGGTGATTTTCCGGGCCCGGTCATACCCCCATGAGCTGTCGGGAAACAGGGTCCAGACCCCCGTACTTACAAAGAAGCCCAGCGGCGTGTCGGCAGGTACGCAATCTCCGTTCATCATGAACATTTCTCCGTAGGTCCGGTCGTAAAAACTGCTCCGGGTGTGGCAGTCTTCTTCATTGGCCACGATATTGTCTGTGGCCGGCCAGTAGAAAGGCCAGTTATGCGCTGTAAAATAGGCCAGGAAACCAACGATAAGGTAAGAATTATGAAGGTTGCCGGTAAAGCGGAGCGAAACAAGGTCCTGGTGCGGACGGGTAGCAGCGTCCTTTTCCGGTTCGGCATCCCGCTTACGGGTGTAGGTAAATCCGGGAAGACCAGCCGGCACCGTTACTTCTTCCGACTCGGCCGTGGCCAGGCCCGGGGCTTCTACCTTTACCACGTAGCGCTCTCCTGCCTGTATCAGGCTGTCTGAACCGTATATACCGGCCTCTTCCCTCGGTACCAGCCGGGTATAAAACGCCCCGTTTTTATACAGGGAAACCGTTGCCGTGGTTACGGCGGTCTGCTCAGGAACAGGCCCTACCGCCGGGAAAGTTTTCCTCACCTGTACCTGAGCGGGCTGGCCTGCCTCCAGCTTACCCCATACAACCAGCTTCTCCCCCTCAAACGCCAGGGGAAGGGTCACTTCCCGGCCCCGGCAGGCGGCGAGAAGGAAGATAATAATGGTGATAAAAACGGGTTTCTTTACAAATGTCATGAATTTTCGTTCATAACCCTATAACGTGGGCTTCCAACTAAAAGTATAATAATACGATAGCTATACGTATGACTGTTTCATAATTCTGCATCAATTCCACTGGGTGAGGTTAAATTTAATTCAGATGAATAAAATCCTATGAAAATTGTAATATTCAAACATAATATATAACTTAGTGGTACTTATTATTCACCTAAACACATCTATAGTTATGAAAAGAATTCATTACATCTTCCTCATCTTCTTCATTCCCTTTTTTTCACTGAATGCTCAGAAAAGAAGCTCTGAAAAATTAATGGAGGTTTTAGACACACCTTCTGCAGAAAGGCTTTCTCCAGGTCAGAAAGATATGTTTAACAAGATGAAGGCCAATGATATGTATTTGGACGCTACTCTCATTAGAGTAGGGTCTTTAACAGAACTTCTGAAAGATGGGAGTTTAAAAGTTGGGTTGCCGGGAGCCGGAAAGGAATATGAAGCCAAAACCAGGAGACAAATCATAGAGTCAGAGACAGAATTTACCTGGGTGGGAGAATTCGCGGATATTGAAGGGAGTATCATGCTACTGGGAGACGGTGTCGGAAACGTTTTTGGCCATTTAACAATGGGGGATAAGGCGTACGAAATTCACGATTTGGGTAATGAAGTTAATCTGCTGGTTCGTATCAATGATGCCAAATATACTTTGGACGAGTGTGCCACTGATCATAATAAGACGCCTGTAGAATTAAACGCCCCGAAAAGCAGAACCATGACCAACCCCTATGGCCAGGTCAGGGTACTGGTTCTCTATACTCCGGCTGCCTACGCGGCAGTGCCTAATATTACTAACGCGGCCATGTTGGGTGTGGCACAGGCTAATGATGCGCTTGCCAATAGTGGCGTAACCAACCTGGATCTTAGTTATGCGGGAACACAGCCAATCAGTTTTACGGAAACCTCTTATATAGATATAGATGTAGGTAATTTAAGTACAAACTCGACAGTTCAGGCCCTGAGAAATAATTATGGGGCAGATGTCGTGATTATGCTGACAAATAGTAGTTTGTATGGTGATTATTTTGGCATAGTGCGAAATATTGGCCCAAGTAATGCTGAAGCATACGGTATTGTGCAGGTTACGGCTGCTACCGGGCGTTACACATTTGCCCATGAGTTAGCGCACTTATTTGGGGCACGCCATGATACGGATCCTGCCGCGGGTTATGCGCATGCTCATAGTTTCTATACAGGATCAACACATCGCAGAACGGTTTTGGCTGCACTTCCCAGCGGAGAATCCAGGATATTACATTACTCCAGCCCGGGCATTAATTATAGTGGAGTTGCAACGGGTACTTCTGTCAATGATAATGCCCGGCAGCTAAGTGAGCAGGCGGCTACCGTAGCGGCATTCCAGATCTACGGGCCTATGTCAGCATCCATTAATGGTCCTCTTTCCGGAAATAATTTAGGAACCTATACCTGGACTTCCTCAGTAAGTAACGGGCATACGCCTTATACGTATAACTGGCAATACAGCACAGACCTGGTAAATTACTATCCGTTTTCTACAGCATCAAGTGTAACGGCTCCACTCCCCTTTAATCAGAATTTATATTTAAAGCTTACCGCAACGGATGTAGACGGCCGGTATTCAACGGCTTCTTTTACTACCCTCAATACAGACGCCTGTTCGGGGTGCAGAGTAACTGCCGAAGGAGTATCTGGAGAGGTAAAAGGCCTGGTTTTCCCTAATCCGTCTAAAGGAAGGGCTACGTTATATTATAACCTTCGGCATAACGAGGAAAAAGTCTCTTTGATAGTAACCGATGTGTCCGGTAAAGTAATTTTATGGAAAAACCGGGAGAAATTAAATGCAGGCAGACAGGAAGATGACCTGGATTTGTCTGCATTGAACGAAGGGAACTATATTGTTAAAGTAATGGGTTCAGGCGAAATCCAGTCAGATCGCCTGATTATAGTAAAATAATATGCGAAAAATAATAGTGGTGCTGGGCATTGTGGGAAGTATTTTAGCATGCCGTACAGAGGAGAACCTGCCACCGGAACCGGGGTTGTATGATTACTATCCGGGTAAAGCTACTGCTTTAAAGAACGGTCAGCAATGGGCGGCTATAGCAGGGGTAGGGCGTGTTGTTTCGGGAGAAGACCTTTTTTTTCTTCGGCTGGGCGTTTTTACAGAGTATGAGGAAAACAGAGAGGTCTTGTTTGTGGAAAATATTCCACTCGTTATACAAGAGAACCCGATTCATGAGGAGTATATCAGCCATAACAGAGCCTGGGTTCAGGGAGCATTTTCTACACATATAGCGGATGGTGATGTTCTGGATAAAATGTACAGAGTATTGGGAGATAGCAGCTATATTACTGTAACAGCCTATGACCCCGTGACAAAAATGATAGAAGGAGAGTTTGAAATAACCTTTATCATTGATGAGAGATGGGATAAGCCTACCTATACGTCGGCAGACACCCTCCGGTTCAGGCAGGGAAGGTTTAAAGTACCTGTGGGGCAGCCGGGAGAGGAGAAGTGAATAAGTTTAGCAACTTAAATAATATGCGAAAAATAATAGTGGTGCTGGGTATTGTGGGAAGTATTTTAGCATGCCGCACAGAGGAGAACCTGCCACCGGAACCGGGGTTGTATGATTACTATCCGGGTAAAGCGACCGCTGTGAAGGACGATCAGGAATGGAAAGCTATAGCAGGTTCATGGAGTCGTGTTAGCTCAGGAGAGGAATTTTTATCTCTTCGGCTGGGTGTTTATACAGAGTATGAGGAAAACAGAGAGGTCTTGTTTGTGGAAAATATTCCACTCGTTATACAAGAGAACCCGATTCATGAGGAGTATATCAGCCATAACAGAGCCTGGGTTCAGGGAACATTTCATACACTTATAGCAGATGATGATGTTCTGGATAAATCGTACAGAGTATTGGGAGATAGCAGCTATATTACTGTAACAGCCTATGACCCTGTGACGAAAATGATAGAAGGAGAGTTTGAAATAACCTTTATCATTGATGAGAGATGGGATAAGCCTACCTATACATCGGCAGATACCCTCCGGTTCAGGCAGGGAAGGTTTAAAGTACCTGTGGGGCAACCGGGAGAGGAGAAGTGAAAACTATCCCGGATAGAGCTATTATATGGCCCTGACTTTAAGATGCCGGGTTATTGATTAATGCTTCCTTGGTCTTAATAATTCTGGATCGACCTACAAAAAAGGAGCCTATAACGGTTCTTTAAATTCTTTTACTTTTTATCCGTATTTCTACGTAATCAGGCAGTTAAAAAGCCATTATACCCTACCCCGAAGACGTTTGACCGGTAGGCCGGCCGGTCGGAGATATACATAACCCCATAAAAAAAGGTCACCAAAATGGTGACCAATTTCTGATTCAATTAAACAACTAGATTTTGTAACTATGTCGGCTAAGCCTCTATTATTTCTTCGCTTTTCTTGGAATTTTCTGGTCGCGCTGGGCCGTATGGTAAACGAATGACGCAACAATGGTGGCCGCCTGCTTCAGATCATCCGGGTACAGGTGATCGTAGGTGTCCATATTGGTATGGTGCGTACGGGTGCTGTATTCCAGGGGATCCTGGATAAACTGGAAGCCCGGAATGCCCACCCGGTCAAACGAGAGGTGGTCTGTACCGCCCGTATTGTTGATGGTCACCGTTTTGGCGTCAAGGTCATGGAAAGGCTCCAGCCATTTGGTAAATATCGGGCGGGCCGCTTCGTTCTCCTGCAGGTAAATACCCCTGATCTTACCGCTACCGTTATCCAGGTTGTAGTAGGCAGAGATTTTATCTCCTGCCGCATTGCTCCATTGCTTAACGGTGTCGCTCAGGTGATTTTTTACATAATTTCTTGAACCGTGAAGTCCCTGCTCTTCCGCGCTCCACAGGGCCAGGCGAATGGTTCTTTTCGGTTTCAGTCCGCTGGCTTTCAATATCCGCATGGCTTCCATCATGACCGAAGAACCCGCTGCGTTATCAGTAGCGCCGGTGCCGGTATGCCACGAGTCAAGGTGGGCGCCCAGCATCACCACTTCGTCTTTCAGCTTCGGATCCGTTCCTTTGATCTCGGCCAGCACGTTGTACCCTTTCAGGTCATTGGTATAAAATTTACTTTTTACTTCCAGCTCCATCTTCACCGGTATACCCGCTTTGGCCAGGCGAACAATTGTCAGGTAGTCTTCGGTAGACATCACCATATCCAGCATGTTTTCAGGATCTGACGCCTTATAAGAACCGCCGCCCTGCACAAACAGGGTGCCGTCTTTGCCCCTGGCATTGATGCTTATAAAGGTGATGGCACCTTCTGCATGGGCCATTTCCTTGGTTTTATTGGACACATAGGAAGCCCGGCGCATATTGGCGATCATTTCCCTGAATTCGGCATTGTCTCTTCCGCCCTGTCCGCCTCTTGCCTGGATCTCGGCTTTGGCCATTTTTTCAAGCTCTTCATCGGTATATCTTCTTACATCCGGATTGAAGCCCGAAGGAAGCTTGGCGTCGCTGTACAGCAGCACCACTTTGTTATTGAATTTCCCTTTGTATTGCATGAGGGCAGTGGTATCCTGCTCATCTACCAGCAGAACTTCTGCCTGGCGCAGACCGTTGCTGCCGGCTGTCCATACCTTAGGCAGGGCCAGGATCGGCTTATAGTAAGGCGCGGTCATGGCCACGTAACATTTCTCCAGCTCCCAGCCTTTTCCGAATTCTCCCCAGGGTTCCAGCTGAACATTTTCAAGGCCCCATTCTTTCAGCGTGGCCTGCGCATATTTTGCGGCACGCATAAAACCGGGTGAGCCCTGCAGCCTCGGACCGCTGACATCGGTCAGGTTAAAAGCGATATCCATCACTTTGGAGTTTTCAAGACCTTCCTTCCGGAATTTCTTAACCGCCTCCTCATCCACCTTGTCCTGTGCCGTTACCGCCCAGCCCAGGCTCATCAGTACTACAAATGATAAAATTCTCCTCATTGTCTTATTAGTATTGTTACGAAATAAATGCAGTTTAAATATAGTAACTGATTTCCGGTAGTTGACCTGCATTGCGATTATCCGCTGGATTATGAAGATTAATGCCTGTTTTCAGCCGACTAAAAAAGCCGGTCTGCAGCTATGCCCCCTAAAAGGCTGTCAAACAGGTTCTGATTTCAGAATGCAAACCAGACAGAAAGAAAATGCAGGATGGCGGCAGCCAGCACAAAAAGGTGCCAGATAAAATGATTGTACTGCCAGGAGCGGACCTGGTAAAACAGCACACCGAAAAGATAAAGCAGCCCGCCACCCACCAGGAGGTAGAGCGATACCGGCGGCAGGCCCGACCAGAATTTTTCTCCCATTGCCAGCACCATTACGCCCAACCCGATGTAAACCAGGCTTGATAACAGCCTGAACCGGCCCGTAAACAGTACTTTGTTGATTATGCCCGCCACAATAACGATCCACTGCACCACCAGCAGCCACCTGGCCCTGACGGGGTCAGCGTGCAGTATGACCAGCGGCAGGTAGGTGCCGCCTATGAGCAGGAAAATGCTGATATGATCAAATATGCGAAGCACCGATTTGGCCAGGGGGTTCTCAGTGGCATGGTAGAGGGTGGAAAAGGTAAAAACCATCAGCAGGCCGAAGACATAAAAGCTTACTGCCGATACCAGGTAGGGAACCTGGCTTTCGTACGCTTTCAGAAACAGCAGGGGCGAGAACGCCAGGATCAGGATAATGCCTATCCCGTGCGATAACGCATTGGCTAGCTCGGTCTTCAGGTGTCTCTCGTTTTCCACTCGCTTATATTTCAATGGTCGTTCCGGCCGAACCTTCTACGGCTTCGGCCAGGTCATCTGCATCACAGATAATTACCTTTCTTACCCCGGCCCGTATGGCGGCAAAGGCGTTGTCAAGCTTGGGGATCATGCCGTCATAAATGATCCCTTCACTTTTGTATTGCTCATAGGTTTCCGGGGTCAGGCGGGAGATCACCGAGTCATCGTCAGCGGCATCTTTCAATACCCCTTTTTTCTCAAAACAATACACCAGGTTCACGGCTTCTCCCCTGCTGAGCGCCCGGGCTATTTCAGAGGCCTGGGTGTCGGCATTGGTGTTCAGGATATCGCCGCCGGCATCAAACGTCAGCGGGGCAAACACGGGAGAAAGCCCGTTTTGCAGCAACAGGGTTATAAACGGCACATTGACCTTCTCCACATCGCCCACATAGCCGTAATCAATGGTTTTTACGGGCCGTTTGTGCGAGAGGATAGCGGCGCCGTCAGCCCCTGTCAGGCCAATGGCATTGCAGCCCAGGCTCTGGAGCCCGGCCACCATACGCTTGTTCACCAGGCCGCCGTAAACCATGGTCACCACGTCACGCATGGGGGCGTCGGTGATCCTTCTTCCTTCGGTCATCCGGCTCTCAATGCCCAGCTCTCCGGCCACTCTTGTGGCAATCTTGCCACCTCCGTGTACCAGGATCTTTTTGCCCGGGAGCCGCGAAAACCGGTACAGGAAACCGGCCAGCTTCTCAGCGTCATCAATTACATTGCCTCCTATTTTAACAATATTCATTACCTCAAAATTAGGCAAACCGGCCCTATTAAAGAAAAATAACCTGAAATAAATCAACTGCAACGTTGTTGCAGTTGATTTATTTACTACTTTTGCAACGCTATTGCATTTTTAAAATCAGATACGTTACGTTTGTGGGTTTGAAATATTTGATTATCGTGCTATTTACTTTCTCCCCGGTTTTGGGACAGTGCTTCTGGCTTGAGGAAAACACTTTTTTTTCACAAACCTGTGCTATAACCTTGTCGGGGCATGTAGAAGACAAAGACATCAAAGAGATGCTCCCGGGCGCTATTGTGACCCTTAAAGAAACCCATGCCAGCTATGTTACAGATGATAAGGGTGATTTCATATTTACGGGACTGTGCCCCGGCAAATATACTTTGCAGGTTACCCATGTTGCCTGCGATACCCTTGAGAGAACCGTCACGCTTACAAAAGACCTGCATATTGATATTTATATGCCCCATGCCATGAAAATGCTGGGAACCGTGACCATAGAGACCAAAAAAGGAATCCCCGATACCGGCTACAAAAAGGAGCTTACTTCAAAGCAGATGGAAGAGGTCAAAGGCCTTTCACTGGCCGAGGCCTTAAGCAAGCTAAACGGGGTAACCATGCTTCAAACGGGCTCTGTTATTGCAAAGCCCGTAATTCACGGGTTGCATGGCAGCCGCATCCTGACCATTAACAATGGCGTCAGGCAAGAGGGACAGCAGTGGGGTAATGAGCACGCCTCTGAAATAGACCCCTTAATTGCCGATAAGCTCGTTGTTATAAAAGGGGTAGATGAACTGCGTTATGGCTCTGATGCCATTGCCGGTGTGATATTGGTACAGCCAAAGGCGTTGAGAAATGCTGCAGGCCATTCCGGTGAAATCAATACGGCTTATTTTACCAATAACCGCCAGTACATGGTATCGGGTATATGGGAACAGCAGTTTAAAAAGCTGCCTGCCTTTACTTACCGTTTGCAGGGTACATTTAAAAAGGGGGCAAATGCGGCCACCCCTGATTACCGTCTGAACAACACGGGCAGCGAAGAAAAGAACTTTTCGGCTACCGCCGCCTACTGGAAAGAAAAGTTCAACACCAATCTGTATTACAGCGTTTTTAATACCCGGGTGGGCATATTTACGGGTTCACATATCGGCAACCTTACCGACCTGCAAAATGCCATTAACGCAACAAAACCGGATGATGTTTTCCTGGGGCAAAAAACATACAGTATCCGGCGCCCTTACCAGGACGTTACCCATCATTTACTGAAATCCCAGTCTGTTCTGTGGAAAGGCGATCATAAGTTCAGCCTTTTACTGGCAGGACAGTTTAACGACCGTAAGGAATTTGACATAGTAAGGAGCAGCTCCAATTCCCAACCGCAGATGCACTTATCGGTGGCTACGTTTACCGAAGACCTGAACTGGGAGCATCCCAAAACAAATGGCTTTAGCGGGGTGGCAGGGGTAGCCCTGATGCAACAGGATAACAGCTACTCCGGGCGATATTTTATACCCAATTATACCTCTTACACGAATGGTGGCTACTATATCGAAAAATGGAGCAGGCATAAATGGGATTTTCAGGCGGGGATACGGTATGATCACAAAACCATCAGCACTACACGGCTGAAATTCAACAGTGACACCATCAGCCACGATTTTAATTTCTCAACGCTGGCGGCATCCGGCAATATCATTTATAATGCCTCTGAAAACTGGCATTTCAATGTAAATGCCAGCCGGGCAAGCCGCGCTCCTTATGTAAATGAACTGTTGAGTGACGGCATACACCACGGTACGGCAACGTATGAAAAAGGGGATATTAATTTGAAGGCAGAACGTTCCACCAATATTTCCACCGGCATTAATTATCAAAATAACGCCAGGACACTGGTAATTGATGTGCTGCTGTATTCCAATACCATTCACAATTTTATTTACCGTAAGCCGGTTCCCGACAGCCCGGTATTAACCATTACCGGGGCATTTCCACTGATAAAGTACGGGCAAACCGATGCCTGGCTAAGCGGAGCGGATATAGCCGCATCCTGGAAAATACTTCCTGCCCTGCAGTGGGAAACAAAATTATCGGTGCTCAATGCAAAAGATGTTACACAAAAGGACTGGCTTATCCTTATGCCGGCCAACAGGATAAGCAACGAGATCACTTATCGTTTCAAAAATACCGGGCATCTGTCCAACAGCTATATCTCCTGCGAAATGCAAAACGTAATGCAGCAAAAGCATATACCTGATGAAAGCCAGGGAAAACAGGATTATAAAGCACCCCCACCGGCCTATTTCCTGCTGAACCTTAACCTCGCTACTACGGTAGCCGTTGGTAAATCAGCTATTACCCTGGGTATTGGCGTTCACAATCTGCTCAATGCACGGTACCGGGATTATCTGAACAGTATGCGTTATTTCACCGATGAAACCGGGCGGAATGTGGGTATCCGTGTGAAAATCCCCCTCACCCAACCATAAAGCGAACAATAACTTTTTAAATTATATCGTAATGAAACCGTTAAGAACAAAATTAGCAGCAGCAGCATTAGGCGTTTTATTGACAGGAAGCATCTTTACCGCGTGTAAGAAAGATGATCCGGAGCCGGAAGAGAACGATAACGAGGTAATCACTACCGTGAAGCTCACTTTTACTCCTCAGGGCGGCGGCGCAGCGCTTACGTACCAGTACCGGGATGCCGACGGGCCGGGAGGGGCTGAACCCACAGTGGAAGAGATTGTACTGGCTCCGTCTAAAACCTATGACGTAACCGTGCAGCTGCTCAATGAAACCGAAACGCCTGCCGAAGATATTACGCTTGAAGTAAAAGAAGAAAATGCGGCACATCGTTTTTATTATGAGCCGTCTTCCGGAAGCAACATTACCGTTTCAGATTTGAATAACGATGACAATGGCGTTCCCCTGGGTATCACAAGCAAGTGGACCACAGGCGCTGTCGCCAACGGAACCGTAAAAGTTACGCTCAGACACTATCCCGGGAATCCACCGGGTAAGGCCACCGCAGATCCTGTTAACAGTACGAAGTCAAGTACAGATGCAGAAGTAACCTTTAATACAAAGATCAAGTAAGATGCAGAAAGAAAGTCCCCTTATAATAAACACCCTCTATTTTGTTTATTATACGGGGACTTTCTAAAAATTTCTCCTCAAAGGTGCGTCCGTCAGCCGGAAATCCTATCTTTGCAAGCTATTGCTTAGATTTATGAGAATGAAAAGGCTATTAAAATGTTTGTTTTGTTTTGCTCCATTAATCCCCGCCACTGCACAAACTTCTCATTCAAAGATTTACGACGGAAAGGAATATGTGCTCACCACTATTCTTGTTTCCGGGTCTCCCTTCTTTAATGACGGAGAAAACCAGGAGAATAACACACTCCTGTTTGACAAGGTACTCTACAAAAATGTACGGCTGCTCTACGACATAAAAGCAGACGAGCTCATCACCCGGCGGCGCGAGGAGCTGACCGACATGATCGTGGTGAAGGAGCTGGTAGATTTCTTTACCATTGGTAAAGACACCATTGTCTATCTGAAAGAAGCTGCCACCGGCCTGCCCGACGACGGCTTTTACCTGCAGATTTTCAACTCACCGGCGTACAAAGGCGTGGCCCGTTATAAAAAGGAGATCAAAGAGCCCCGGGCCGTAAAAGAAAAAAGCTATTATCTCGAGACCGTAAAATATTTTGTAAAAACACCCGGTTCGGAGCATTTTATACCGGTAAGAAATATACGAAACCTGCTTACCCTTGATAAGCAATACAAAAAAAAACTGAGACACTTATTGCGTACTCATGGAAACCCGGACAGCTTCCCGGCATCCATTGCTTTGGTGTTGGATTATCTTAACAAAGCATCGCTTTAAAGCCTCTTTCCGAACATGAATAAAATCTGTTTTCTCTGGCTGATTCTTCTTCTATCCGTAAAAGCAATGGCCCAGAATGACCCGGTAAGCCTGCATTTGTCTTCTGCCCGGTTCAGTGAAATGATCCGGAGCCTGGAAACCCAGACTCCCTATAAGTTCTATTACCTTCCTGCCGATACCGACAGCCTGCTGATCAGCTATTCGGGCACGAATAAGGCGCTGTCCCAGGTATTGTCTGAAATACTCCATCCCCTGAATTTCCGGTTTTCAACAGACCCCCGCAAGAAGATCTATATTACGCGGGATGCCTTTATTCTTACCGAATTCCGGGATATTCATGTCGTAAAAAAGGATACTTCAACGACACTGCCCGATGTGGTGATCCACGATTTCCTGGAAGCCCAACCGGAAGACATTTCCATTGAAAACAAGGTTTTTGAAATCGGGAGCAAAGATCACCCGGCGAAAGGCGAGAAAATACTTTCGGGGTATATCCGGAGCAAGAACACGGGGGCTCCGATAAGCAATGCCACGGTAAGCGTGGTGGGCAAGCCTTCTGCCGTGCAGACCGACGCCTACGGGTATTACTCGATCAGCGTACCGGAAGAGCGCAGCACGCTGCTTGTGACCAGCATAGGCCTGCGTGATACCCGCCGGCAGCTGGTCATGTACGGAAGCGGCCGCCTGGATATTGACATGACCGACCAGGTGTTCTCCCTGAACGAGGTAGTGGTGGCCGGCGAACGGGGCAACCAGGTCAAAAGGATGCAGATGGGCCTGGAAAAACTCAATATAAAGACGATTAAACAAACCCCGGCCGTTTTTGGAGAAGCCGATGTGATCAGCGTTATTCTTACGCTTCCGGGCGTACAGACCGTGGGAGAAGCGGCTAACGGCTTCAACGTAAGGGGCGGGGCTGCTGACCAGAACCTGGTGCTTTTCAGCGATGCCACCATCTTCAACCCCTCTCATTTCTTCGGCCTGTTCTCGTCTTTCAACCCCGATGCCGTCAACCAGGTGGAGCTCTATAAAAGCAGTATCCCTGCCCGTTTTGGCGGCCGGCTTTCGTCGGTGCTTGACGTAACGGGCAAAGAAGGGAACCGCAAGAAGCTGTCGGGTGCGGGAGGAATAGGCCTGCTCACCGGGCGGGTGTCTCTTGACGGGCCGATCGGCAAAAAAACACAGTTCCTGGCCGGTGCACGGAGCACCTATTCCGACTGGCTGCTGAAGGTGATACCGGATGATGCCTACCGGAACAGCAGTGCTTCATTTTATGACCTGAACGGGCAAATCAGCCATTATGCCAACGATAAGGATGCTTTTTACCTGACCGGGTATGCCAGCCGCGACCAGTTTACCTTTGAAAACGGTATCACTTACGGTTACCGGAACGCCAACGTAAACGGGAAGTGGAAAAGAATCTTCAACGGGAACCTCCACAGCATTCTCACTGCAGGCTTTGACCAGTACGGTTTTAATATAGCTGACCGCAATAACCCGGTCAATGCCTTTGATATGCTTTATTCCATCAGCCAGTCTTTTTTAAAGGCCGATGTATATCACCAGCCCTATGAAAGGCACAAGCTGAATTACGGTTTTCAGTCTACCCTTTATACGATCCGGCCCGGCCGGAAGACACCCGCAGGCGAGGAGTCTATTGTGATCGGTGAATCACTGGAGAATGAGCAGGCCCTGGAATCTGCCCTTTATGTTTCGGATACGTACGAAGTCAATGACAAGCTCAGCATTGATGCAGGCCTGCGGTATGTGATGTACAATTACCTGGGCCCGCGCAGCGTCAGCTACTACCTCAGCGGCCTGCCTAAAAGCCCGGAAACCCTTGAAGAAACGGTGAACTATGCATCGGGTAAGAACATTAAAACCTACCAGGGCCCTGAATTCCGGATCGGTCTCCGCTATGCATTCTCCAACCAGAGTTCCGTAAAAGTGGGGTATAACTCGCTCCGGCAGTACATTCATATGTTATCCAATACTACTGCGGCTACTCCTACCGACTCCTGGAAGCTGAGTGATCCGCACATTAAGCCGCAGTATGGTGACCAGGTAAGCGCGGGTTATTACCGCAATATGGCCTCTTCAAAAGTGGAAACGTCAGTGGAGGTTTATTATAAGCGTATTCACAATTATCTCGACTATAAAAGCGGTGCCGTGCTGCTCATGAATCAGCATATTGAAACCGATGTGCTGGGAACCGAAGCACGCGCCTACGGAATGGAGCTGATGGCCAAGAAGAATACCGGCAAGCTGAACGGGTGGATCAGCTATACGCTCTCTAAGGTACAGCAGCGGACCACCGGCGAAGAAAAAATCAACAACGGCAGGTATTACAACAGTAATTTTGACAAGCCCCATAACCTGACCATGGTAGGCAATTACCGTTTCTCGCACCGGTACAGCTTCTCCATGAATACCACCTATAGCACGGGCAGGCCCATAACCCTGCCGATTGCCAAATACGATTTTGCCGGCTCGGAAAGGGTTTTCTATTCGGATAGGAATAAATACCGGGTTCCTGACTTTTTCAGGATGGATTTTTCCGTTAACATAGAAGGGAATCACAAGATCAAAAAGCTGGCGCACAGCTCCTGGACCGTCGGGGTATACAATGTAACCGGCCGAAAGAACCCGTTCTCCGTGTATTATGTATCAGAAGAGGGTAAAATAAAAGGCTACAAGCTTTCTGTTTTCGGTCACCAGATTCCTTTCCTAACTTATAACTTCAGATTTTGACGATCATGAAACCGGTTAATAAAATATTTCTGCTACTCATAGGGCTGCTTTTTTCCTGCGAAGAACCCTATACCCCTGATTACGTACCTGAAGATTCCACCCCTTTGCTTATCATTGAGGGGTATATCGATATGAGCGGGAACTCCCGCTTTAAGCTCAGCCATACCGTACCGTTGAATTCGGAAGAAAGCACCACTCCCGTATCTACGGCCGCGCTGACCATTGAGTCGGAAGACAAGCAGGTGTATTCCCATTCGGGCACGTCTGCGTCAGGAGAATATACCGTTCCGCACGGGGCACTGAACATGAATACCCGTTACCGCCTGCGGGTGCAGGTACAGGGCAAAATGTACTTATCGGAATGGGTCACGCCGTATGCTACCTCCGAGATAACCGGGATAGATAACCAGAGAGGCGAGACCGGCATGAATATTTATGTAAGCACCGTCAACAGGAACGACAACTCGCGGTATTATCGCTGGGAATTTGAGGAAACCTGGAAATTTACAGCCCGCTTTGTGAGCATACTTATTTTTGACGGGAGCCAGGTCAGATACCGGAACCAACCGGAAGAGAACATTTCCGTATGCTTCAAACAGGAAAAGTCTTCCGACATCCTCATCGGCACCACCGATAATCTTTCAGACAATATCCTATCCCGGCAAAAGATACAGTTCATCCCCAATTTATCCGATAAGCTGATGATCCGCTACTCCATCCTGGTAAAGCAGTTCAGCATCAGCAAGGAGGCCTATCTTTTCTGGAGTATCCTGAAAAAAAATTCGGAGTCGGTAGGCGATATTTTTGGTTCTATGCCCTCTGAGCTGAAAGGAAACGTAAGCAATACGGCCAACCCCAATGAGCCGGTGATTGCCATGATAGAAGCTTCTTTGCCGACTCAAAAAAGAATCTATCTCAATTCGTATGACCTTCCAAGCCCCTGGGCCGTTTCCATTCCCTTTTATAACGGTTGTGAATATATGGAAATACCGGTGGGAGAAGCAGCGGCGCTCTTTAAGAACCCGGCGTATATCCCTACAAATGAAGTTTACAAGATTGAGGGAAGCCCGGCACCCTCCCATTATTCCTATGCAACGAGCAGATGTACCGAATGCTCGCTGAGAGGCTCTCTTAACGTACCTGATTTCTGGACAGATCTTTAATACTATGCGGTTCATTTTCACTATCATACTGGTAATAAGTCATTTTCTGTGTTTTGGTCAGAAAGCAGGAAATGAAAGCATTTTTATTCATACCGACAAGGAAACGTATTTCCCGGGAGAAATTCTCTGGTTTAAGGTATATGCCGTACATACGGAAGACCTTACGCCCGTGAATAAACCCTCTGTAGCGTATATTGACCTCACCGACAGCCAGGGCACTTCGGTACTCCAGCATAAAGCAGAGATCGGGCCGGCTACCCGGAACGGCGGATCGGTCTTCGTTCCCCAACGGTTGTCATCCGGTACATATACGCTAACCGGTGCTACGCTTGCATCGGAAGCAGGCGGCCGCTCCTTTTCCAAAAAAATCACTGTTCTGAACCCGTTTGCCATCCTGGATGCCCTGCCTGCGCCCGCTGAAAATACCTATACGCTCAGGCTGTTCCCCGAGGGCGGAACGCTGGTTCGCGGCGTAGCCACCCGGGTAGCTTACAAGGTCTCTGACGCCCGGGGCAAAGGGGTAAAGGCTTCGCTCGTTTTTCCCGACGGAACCCGGGGCACTTCTAACGCCTTCGGAATCGGGAGTGTCCGGATAACGCCAGGGGGCAATATGCCGGGCGTCGATACGCCGGGCGCCGGTACGCCGAAAGTAAAAGTTATTCTTCCTGACGGACGGGAACTTGAGCAGCCGCTGCCTTTCGTCTCCGACACGGGGTATGTACTGAATGCAGAAGACCAGGGAGATCACTACACGATTAATGTAGCCTCAGCGGGCCATGCCGGCGAGATGCTCAAACTGGTTTCGGAATCTTCAGCCGGAAAAGCAGTCAACTACCAGGTCATCCTGAACGCTGCGGGCTCGGCCGCCCACCTGGTTCCCAAGGCACAGCTACCGGAAGGAACCTCGCGACTCACGCTGCTTCGTAACGACGATACCCCTTTGGCCGAAAGAATACTCTTCCGTACGCCCGGGAAAATCCTCCGGCTCAACCCGGCTTTGAACAAATCAACCTTTTCCGGCCGGGAAGAGATCACCCTTTCGCTGAACCAGGTCACCCCGGACCCGGCCATAACGGCCGATATTTCGGTTTCCATCAAAAAAATAGACGATATTCAGCAGCCTTCCCATGAAAATATCCGCTCTTACCTCTATCTCCGGAAAGACCTGTCGGGCGAGATCGAAAACCCGGATTATTATTTTTCGGATGCAGAAACCGTGAAAGCCGACCTGGATAACCTGCTGCTGACCCATGGCTGGAGAAAGTTCAAAAACCAGTCTACCGAAGAAGAGGGCCGTTATCATCGCATAAGCATACGGTTTACCGAAAAAACCAGTGGCGAGCCTTTGGCAGGCCGTGAAGCCACCCTGAGTGTACCGTCGCGGATACCGATGGTCTATACGGCCGTTACAGATACCAACGGAGTAGCCTGCTTCCTGGTAAAAAATATATACGGAACCCATAACCTGGTCACTCATATGACCTCCGGTGAGGCTTCCCATGCCGAAATCCTTAAATTCCGGCCTGAAGCTGAACCTTCTTCGCCGGCCGACATAAGGGGCATATCTCAAAGCAGCTATAATGAATATGCCATTAACACCCAGGTAGAAAACATTTTTTCCGGGAAGAGCCGGACCACCTATTTACCACCGGCTACGCTTGATTCCATTCCTTTTTTCGGCAAGGCCTACGTCAGGTACCGCCTCGACGACTACACCCGTTTTGTGATCATGGAAGAGGTATTGCGGGAATACGTAAAGGAAGTCATTGTCAGGAAAAACAGGGATGAGTTCCGCTTCCGGATACTCGACGTTATCCGGAGAGGCTATTTCAGCAATAACCCGCTGATCCTGCTCGACGGCGTTCCTGTACCTGAGCCCAATTCTATCCTGGCCTATGATCCGTTGAAAGTAGAAAACATTGATATCGTTACCTCCCGTTTCTACCTCGGAGAATCTATCTATGACGGTATCGTGAGCTTCAGCACGTACAAGGGGGTGCTGGAAGATTACGCACTGGATCCTTCCTTCAGTGTATTTACCTATGAAGGCCTGCAGCCCGAAAGGGAGTTTTACGTTCCCGAGGTGCCGGGAGCTGCAACAGTGCCGGATAACCGTACCGTACTTTACTGGACCCCCCGGCTGATGCTCAGCGGAGAAAAGAGCCGGTCGGTGCAGTTTTCCTCGTCTGACCTGCCGGGTGAATACCTTATTGACATCCAGGGAATAGACAGCGCCGGGAAACCCGGAAGCGCTACTCTCCGGTTTTCGGTCAAGTAGAGAGAGTAAACGTTGTCTCTCTACTTTAGCCCCTGAAAAAATACCCGGTATAAGCAACTTTTCGTACTTTTATAACTCATTAAGAAACTAACTCTAAATTTTAATCATGTTGAAGAAAATTCTATTACTTCTCGTGGCATTGACGGTAACGCTGAATTTCAGTGCCGATGCCCAAAAGAAAAAGAAAAAAGAAGAAGAAGCCCCGAAAGTGGTGCAGGAGGTTAAAAGGCCCGAACCTCCCAAAAGACCGGAAGCCCCTAAAAAAGGTCCGAAGCCCTACAAAGAAATCATTGACAGCACTGCCAAAACCAAACCCGGCCTGCACACCGTTCATAAGGTAGGCGATAAGTTTTACTTCGAAATTCCCGATTCACTGATCGGCCGCGACATCATTGCCGTGACCCGTTACTCCAGGACGCCAGCCGGCGGTGGTGTTTTTGGTGGTGAGGAAATTAACCGCCAGGTGGTAAGATGGGAAAAAGGCCCTAACAGCAACCTGCTGCTGCGTTCGGTCAGCTTTATCATCATGTCGCCTGACAGCACCAAGCCCATTGCCCGCTCAGTAGCCAATTCAAGCGTTGACCCCATTGTGGGCAACTACGAGATCCTGGCAATTAACGGCAACACCGGCGGTAAGGGAAAGAATTATGTGATTGACGTAACCAGCACATTTGACGGTGATTTTCAGCCTTTCTCGCTAAGCCCGGTCAGGAAGCAGCTGCTGAACCTGACGGCTTTCCAGAAAGACAAATCGTATATTGAGTCGATCAACTCATACCCTATCAATACGGAAATCCGTACCGTAAAAACCTTCTCGGTAACTCCGCCCCGTATTTCCATGGTGCCTACACCGCAGATCGGGGTGAATTTCCCTGCCGGCTACGGTGCGGGAGTGGTGACCATGGAGATCAATACTTCCCTGCTGCTGCTGCCCAAAGACCCCATGCGTAAGCGTACCTTCGATGCCCGTGTAGGTTATTTTGCCAACCAGTACAGCGTGTTCGGGGAAGAGTCGCAGAAATCAGACCGCGATGTCTTTGCCGTAAGATGGAAGCTGGAGCCGAAAAGCGCGGAAGACCTGGCCAAACTTAAAAGAGGGGAACTGATAGAACCCAAAAATCCGATTGTGTACTATATCGATCCGGCCACTCCTGAAAAATGGAGAAAATATCTCAAAGCCGGGATAGACGACTGGCAGGCGGCATTTGAAGCGGCCGGCTGGAAGAACGCGATCCGTGGTGAGTACTGGCCTGAAAACGACTCTACCATGAGCCTGGAAGATGCCAGATTTTCGGTAATACGGTATTTTGCCGCCGACATCCAGAACGCCTACGGGCCAAACGTGCATGACCCCAGAAGCGGACAGATCCTGGAAAGCCACATCGGCTGGTACCATAACGTGATGAGCCTGCTGAGAGACTGGTACATGATCCAGACCGCAGCGGTTGATCCTGCCGCAAGAAACCGTCAATTCAGCGATGAGCTGATGGGAGAGCTGATCCGCTTTGTATCATCGCACGAGGTAGGCCACACGCTCGGACTTCGCCACAACATGGGCGCCAGCCATGCCACACCGGTTGAAAAGCTGCGCGACCCTGAATTCCAGGCGAAATACGGCCATACTTCATCAATCATGGACTACGCCCGCTTTAACTACGTAGCCCAGCCTGAAGACGGCGTTAAGCAATTCTTCCCCCGCATTGGCGATTACGACAAGTGGGCCATCAAATGGGGTTATACGTACTTCCCGGATGCCAAATCAGCCGAGGAAGAGAAAGCGCTTCTTCATAAGATGACTTCTGAGGCGGTTAAGAACCCGAGACTCCGTTTCGGTACCGAAACCAGCCCGTTTGATCCCCGTTACCAGACAGAAGACCTGGGCGACAACGCCGCAAAGGCCTCTGAATACGGTATCAAAAACCTGAAAAGAATTCTTCCTGAACTGGAAAAATGGTCGAGACAGGATGGCGAGAGCTACAATGAGCTCAATACGCTGTACAACAGCCTGACCGGCCAGTTCAGAAGATACATGGGTCATGTGACCAAATACATCGGTGGTATTTACGATACGCCCGTAACGTATGATTCAGAAAGCAACCGCTACGAGATTGTTCCGAAAGACCTCCAGGCAGAAGCGCTGAATTTCCTGAATGCCCAGTTGTTTACCACGCCCAAATGGATCATTGACCAGGATATCCTGAGCAAGATCCGGCCTGAAAACGGCGTAGAGTCTATCAAGAGCCTGCAGGTGTCTACCCTGAACAGCCTGATGGCTACCGACCGGGCCGCCCGCCTGATGGAGGCTTCTTCACAGGGAAATAAGTATTTCTCGCTGGATGACCTGTACACCGGTCTGAAAAACGGTATCTTCAGTGAGCTGAAGTCGGGATCGTCTATTGATATCTTCCGGAGAAACCTGCAGAAGGCCTTTGTTTCCAACCTTACGAAACAGCTGAATGCTACTCCGCTTCCCGGAAGACCTGATTTCACGCAGACCGACCTGGGCTCTATTACCCGCGGTACGCTGGTTTCACTGAAAAGTGAGCTGAATGCGGCTTCGGCAAGAATGACCGATAAAGTCAGCAAATACCATGTTCAGGATCTGGTGGCCCGCATTAACGAGGCCCTGGAGAAGAAATAAATTAAGTGCGGTTCCCGGCTTCGCTGGTTCTCGACTTCGCTTGGTTCTCGACTTCGCTCGAACTGACAAAGGCAGTCGCTTTTTGTCACATCGAGCGAAGTCGAGATGCGGTCACATCAGACGAAGCCGGGGCACTGTCACATCGAGCGAAGTCGAGATGCATCGAGCGAAGTCGAGATGCTGCTCTACCCCTGCCCTAAGTTATTCGCCTTACTCCCCAATGTTTTTATCCCGCTGCGTTCTTCGTATTCTTCGGGTGTGGCAATGAAACCGTCGAACTCGGAAAAACGCGTATATTTCCCGATAAATCTCAGCTTGGCGCTGTCTACCGAACCGCTCCGGTTTTTGGCAATGATCACTTCGGCCAGGCCTTTGGTGCTCTCGCCCGTTTCGGTCTCTTCAAACTGGTAGTACTCGGGCCGGTAGAGGAACATCACCACGTCAGCATCCTGCTCAATAGAGCCTGACTCCCGCAGGTCGGAGAGCATGGGCCGCTTATCCGGGCGCGACTCTACCGAACGGCTGAGCTGGGAAAGGGCAATTACCGGTATGTTCAGCTCTTTGGCAATGGTTTTTAAAGAGCGCGAAATGGTAGCAATCTCCTGCTCGCGGTTCATTCCCGTCTTGCCGTTGCCGGCCGTCATGAGCTGAAGGTAATCCACGATCAGCAGCTTGATATTGTGAAAGGCCTTCAGGCGCCGGGCTTTGGTGCGCAGCTCCAGCACCGAGAGCGCCGGTGTATCGTCGATGTAAATGGGGGCATTGTCGAGGTTATTCAGCCGCGAGTGAATGGCCTTCCAGTCGTCGGTCTCCAGGTCTCCTTTTCTCAGCTTCTGCGAGTCTACCTCCGCTTCAGCAGAGATCAGCCGGTACATTACCTGCTGCGATGACATTTCCAGCGAAAACAGCGCTACGGGCATCTTATAGTCGATGGCCGCGTTTCTCAGGGCCGAAACCACGAAGGCGGTTTTCCCCATACCGGGCCGGGCGGCAATGATGATCAGCTCGGTATTGTGCCATCCGCCGGTGATGCGGTCAAGGGTAGGAAAACCCGAGGGCACACTGGCCACGCCGGCTTCCTGGTCTTCTTTATTTTTGAGCTCCTGGATGGCCTTCTGCACTACCAGCTGAAGGTCGGGAATATTTTTGTTCAGGTTGCCTTCCTGGATGTCGCGCAGGCTTTGCTCGGTGGCATCCAGCAGGTTAAACACATCGGTGGTGTCTTCCCGGGCTTTGTTCAGCACATCGTCCATGATGCGCACAATGCTGCGCTGAATAGCGTATTGAAGGATGATGCGTGCGTCACGTTCAATATGGGTAGATACCCTCCGGGCGGTAATACGGGCCAGGTAGGCGGGCCCGCCTATAAATTCCAGCTCACCGGTCTGCCGCAGCTGGTTGGTGATGGTCAGCAGGTCTACCGGCTCCGATTTGCCGAAGAGAAGCAGGATAGCCTGGTAAATGGCTTCGTGCTTATCCGATATAAAGCTGTCGGGCTTCAGGATATCGATGACCATGGTGAGCGCATCTTTTTCCCGGATGACCCCGCCCAGCACAGAGGCTTCCAGCTCCACGATATGTGAAGACTGCTGGAACTCCAGCAACTGTTCCGGGTTTTTCCGCCTGTTTTCCGGTAATCTTCTTCTTTGTTTCATATTCGTTCCGGGTTCCGGGTACATCGTTCCGGGTGAAGTCGCCAATTACTCACTACCCGGAATTCATTGTCAATTGTCAATTGTCAATTGACCTGTACTGTCTCTTTTGGTGTTTGAACCCACCCCCAAAGGTATGCTTCTGTATTCCTTTTTTCTAAAGAACGAATTGAAATTTCTCGAAATAATGAGACTTCCGCCGGAAACTACCACGTTTCCCTGCGAATAAAATACATAATAGTTGGTAGGCACGCTGCGCGAGTACAGCTTGAAGCGGTACGCCCCGTCGTCCGAGATCAGGTATTCCAGCTCGCCACCTACCGAAAGCTGCCCGTAGGTATTGGTGTTGAGGCTGATGCTGTTTTCCAGGCTGTTCACAAAGGCTCCTTTACCGCTGAGCTTCACCCGGTTATTGAGAAATTTATAGCTGAAATCAAGCTGCATGTTGTTCAGGATATTCTCCCGGAAATCACCGAAGCGAACGCCGAATTCCAGGTTGGGATTCAGTTTATTGGCCAGGTTACCGATCTGGTTGGAAAGAAGGCTGCTGATGTTATCGATCAGGAACTGCTGGGTCAGGGCGTCGGCCAGGTTATTATCCGGGAAAACCTCGTTGAATACCAGGATGCTCGAAACGTTCCGGCTCAGCAGCTGCTCATCGTTGCTCAGCCGTTGCTCAAAAGCAAGAATATCGGTCTGACCGCTGATAGGGATCTGCTTAAGATCAAATTCAATGTCGTAACGAATGGTGGGGTTCAGCAGCCGGTTGGTCAGAAATACATTAACATACACCGGGAACCGCGCCGACGAATTGGTCATCTGGGGTGAAACCTTATTGAGCGAAATGTTGGCCGTATACGTGGCCTTTATATCGGGTATGGCTTCAAACGGGTCGCCGTTAAAGGTAATTTTACTGTTATCGGCAATGTCGAACCGCCGGAGGGAGGCCAGATTCTGGAAGCTGAAAAAATATTTCCCGCCCCTCACGTTGTAGGGGCCGTTAATGGTAAACTCCCCGCGGCTGTCGTACAGCACGCTCAGGCGGCCGTCGCCATACAGGCTGAGCACGTCGTTGTTGGTCCGGTCAAAAATAATTTCTCCCTGGGCTTCGGGCGTGAGCGTCAGGTTGAAGGCCAGCGTTACTCCGCCGGTTTTCAGTGCCGGTTTCTTCCGGCGTACGGTCAGGAGGCTGCTGTCTGCCGGAACCGCCTTTTTCAGGAACGGAATCCCCTCCTGCCGGGTATCTATCTGGGTATCCCCGTCGGTGGGGATCGTGATGGCCGTTCCCTCGCGGCTGCTCAGGTTCCCGGATACGAGCAGGTTATCAAAATCGCCGCCCAGGTTCACATCACCGTTTACATAGGCCGTACCAAAGATGTAATTGTTGGCAAAAGCCGGTATATCCATGATCCTGAAGCCTGCACGGCTGTTGATGTCTGCCCGGAGGTCAATGGTAAAGCCGGGGCCGCTCCGATAGTAGATCCCGCCGGTAAGCCGTGCGGTATTGCCGGCCGGTGCATCACGTACCTGCACACCGGCTTCAGGCAGCACAAAGCCCCTGTCGGTCAGGAGTATCTTATCTTCAAAATAAAGCGATGTGCCCGATACCGCCACCTTCAGCGAGCCGTCTGTGATATCCACCTCACCGTTAAAAACGGGGTGCCTCGGGGTACCTTTGACCTTAAATTTACCGTTGGCTTTTCCTTTGAGCGATGAAAATACGTCGCCCGTCATGCCCAGGAACATCTCCATATCGGCATTGCGCAGGCTGCCGTCCAGCGCCAGCCCTTTATCTCCCTTGCCGGGTGTAAAAAACCCGTTGAGCTTAAGAATTTCCTCCATGTTCCGGAACACGCTTCCTTCCAGCTTCAGGCGGTCGTTGGGTTCATCCCACAGGGCTGACGTAGTTATTGTGCCTACCAGGCTTTTTTTGTAGTAAAAATCGGTCACGTGCAGGTTACTTACGTACAGCCGGTTGGTAAAGAAATTCTGCACCCGCAGGTTGCCGGTGGCTATTCCCCGCAGGTCTACATTGACAAAGGGCAGCAGGTTCTCGATATTAAATTCGTTCACGTCCAGGGTGAGGGCATCGGCCGGGTTGCTCGACAACGAGCCGTTCAGCCCGATGTACTGAGAGTCACCGCCCCGGATCGTGAAGTTATTGAAGGTAATGTATCTTTTCCTGAAATCGATCCGGTTATCGGGCGCAAAGGCCCAGTCCATATCGATCAGCTTAACAATGGTCTGATCGGGCAGAAGGCTGAGGCGGAATCCCTCCTGGTAGAAGTCCAGCTTTCCGCGCAGGTCGATCAGGCTGCCCGAGTTTTCCTGCGTGATGAATGTGCGGAAATCAATGGTGTTGGTCCCTTCCCAGTTGGCATTCACCACCAGCTCTTCGGTAAGCACATTGTTCCCGGTTTTCTGCCGGGCTGATTTCACCCGGATCTTGTTGACCACCACAGGCGAAAGAATTTCTTTGGTGGCATAGTAGTCAAAAAAAGTAGAATAAAACTCGTTTCCTTTTACCGAAAGCGTGTCGGTATCGCCCGAAATCTCCAGCGTGCTGTTCAGGCCGGCCTCATATCGCCCGTTGATGCGGGTATTCCTGGAAACATAAACCGCCGGCGCAAAGAAATCAAAGAAAGGCGCGGGCCGGTTAAAACGCACGCTGAATACCGAGCGGTAATTTTCGATACTGTAATCATGGGTTTCTTTTTTCCGGGAATAATAGGCCATCCGCTCGTCTTCGGTGGTCTGGAAATACATGAGGTGCTCCGACACAAAATCAGATACGTCTGTCAGCAACCGGCTGGGTACAAAATCGCCCCGGATTCCGGCGTTAAAAAATTCAGATTCTATCTTAAAGCTCCGCTCCTTCCCGATCAGGTCGGAGAAGAAATACATGGAGTCTACTTTCAGGGTTTTATCGTTTTCACGCAGCTCAAAATTATAAAAGCTGGCTTCGCCCAGCCAGTCGTCAAGCCGGTTTCCTTTAAAGTCAAAATTAAGCCGTGACCGGAGCATAAAATCACGGGTAGTGAAGCCCAGGGTTTTCAGGTTGGCATACCCCACGTTACCTTCAATATTAAAGGCATTGACTTCGCGGTTGAAGTCTATTTTCCCTTCAATATCGGCCAGGATGTTGGGATCGTCAATGCTCAGCTTGCCGTCAAAAAGCGACTGGCCGAGGTTCCCGTTCACATCCATATTCCTGTAGCGATACCCTTTAAAGTCCATGTTGGTTACGTGCCCGTCGAGGTGCACGCGGGCTTCTTCCAGCTCGCGCCCCAGGCCGTTGATCTTGCCGTGAAAGGTGATCTCGTTGAGCTGGGGGTTATCAAGCAGCTCACCCACCTTAAACTGGTTCACCACCAGGTTTCCCGAATACTCGAGCTGGCCTTTGGCCTTCACCTTTACCTCACCCACCACTTCACCCAAACGCGGAGAAACCAGGCGCGGCCGCGAGTAAAAATCGTTGTACAGGCCGTTAAAGCTCCCCGAGAAATCCAGGCGCTCTACTTTTGAAATGTATTTCCTGAAACCGGCATTGGCTGAATATTGGGCAATATCGGCTGCCAGGAGAACCGAAGGCTTCAGGTCAAGCACGCTGTGGGTGGTCTTCAGCCCGGGCAGCCCCGTCAGCCGGGCATTTCCCGTAATGCGTGAGCCCTGCCCGAATTCGAGCGTGGCATCTTTCAGCTGCAGAGACGCCACGGTGCCGTTAAGCCGCGTGGTGATCTTATACGTTTCTTTAAAGTTCTTCATGACAGGTATGAAGAGCCCGATGTCTTTTGCCTGCAGCACCGAATTGCGCATGTCGGCATCAATATGAATCTTATTAAAGAAATCACCGAATTCAGAAGGGCGGTTATAGCTGAAATATACCCGGTTCTGCAATTCCGAGTCGTTCAGGTGGGCTCTGAAGTTATCGAGCCGTATGCCTTTCCGGCAATGAAAAAACCGCCCGGTGGCATTCCTGATCTTCAGCTCGCTGAAGCCGTCGTGGGCAGAAAGGTTCTTCGAGACCAGGAGTACGGTATCCCGCTTAAACGACAGTTTCTCAAGGCGGGCATTCAGGTCGCGGAATTCAAAGTTGGCAAAATCGAAGGTTCCGTCGGTGTGTCTTTTGCTGTGTTCGGTCACAATGCTGATTATCCCGTCTTTGATGTTGAGGTTATCCAGCGTAAAAGGCTTTACCGGCTTCTTCCCCCTTTTCTCTTTCTTCGTCAGCTTGTCAATCTCCAGCAGCCAGTAATCGAAGTTCAGCATGCCGGTACTGTCGCGGATAAAACGGGCCTCCGGGTTGTTGAGGGTTACAAAGTCGAGGTTATTGTCAAAGCTGACCATTTTACCCGGTGTAAATTTCAGGGACCTCCACCCTTGCCGGGAGTCATAGTCAAACGCTTTTCGCAGGCTGAAGCTCAGATTGGTGCTCGCATCCACGTACACTTCCCGCACATAGATCATGTTGCGGTCTTTGTTGTCTTTGATGTTCAGGTCTTCAAATACCACCGTGTCAAACCAGGAGATCCTGACCTTGCTGACCGACACATTCCCGCCGAGCTTCCCGCTCAGCCAGTGCATGGCGTTGTTACTGAGCTGGGTTTGTACTTCGGGGAGCTGCAAGGCATAAAAAGCAACAAACAGGAGAGAAAACACCCCTATAAGGGTGTAGGCAAGAATCCTGACCGCTATGCTTATTATACGCTTCAACAGTATTTTATTACTTTTGTCCCTGTAAAGACAGAATCTGCAAAAATCTTACTTTTTACCGATATTAAAAAACGAATGAACGACGATATTACCCTTCTGGCCATCGAATCCTCCTGCGATGAGACTTCTGCTGCAATTATTAAGAACGGAAAAATCCTGAATAACATTGTGGCATCGCAGATCATTCATGAACAATACGGTGGTGTGGTGCCTGAGCTGGCTTCCCGTGCGCACCAGCAGGATATCGTTCGCGTGGTACAGGAAGCCCTCACCGATGCCGGCGTGCAGAAGGCTGATCTTGCTGCCGTGGCCTTCACCCGCGGACCGGGCCTGCTGGGCTCGCTGCTGGTGGGCACGTCGTTTGCCAAGGCGCTGGCGCTGGGACTGAACATTCCGCTCATAGAGGTAAACCATATGCAGGCGCACGTGCTGGCGCATTTTATTGATGAGCCCAAACCAGCTTTTCCCTTTATATGCCTCACCGTTAGCGGCGGGCACACCCAGCTGGTGCTGGTCAGGGGCCCGCTTGACATGGAAGTGGTGGGCGAAACGGCCGATGATGCGGTGGGAGAAGCCTTTGATAAGGCCGCCAAGATGCTGGGACTGGGCTACCCCGGTGGCCCGCAGATAGACCGGCTGGCAGCCGAAGGGAATCCTGAAGCCTTTGCTTTCCCCCTTTCGGAGATGCCTGACCTGAAGTTTTCTTTCAGCGGGATAAAAACGGCATTGCTGTATTTTATACAGGAAAAAGGCGAAGATTTTGTACGGGAGAACATCCGCGACATCTGCGCTTCGTACCAGCATGCGCTGATCCGGATGCTGCTGAACAAGCTTCGGAAAGCCGCCAAAAAATACCGGGTCAGTGAAATCGCCATAGCGGGGGGTGTTTCAGCCAACCGCGGGCTGCGGAAAGCGCTGGAACTGGAAGCAGAAAAGCAACGGTGGAATATATACATACCTGATTTTCAATACTGTACAGATAATGCAGGTATGATTGCGATGGCCGCTCATTACCAATACCTTAACGGGAATTTTGCGGATCAGGGCATCAGCCCGCTGCCCCGCATGAAAATATAAGTCTGTAATATTTTCCATTTTTAAACAATAAGTTTAATACGGAAATCATTTTAACTATTAACTTTACTTTTCTAACCAACCAGCACGCCCTGTAAGATGAGATTCTTTGAACGTTTCAGCACAGGTAAATACAAAAGTCTGATCAAGCTTTCCTATAAAATTCTCTTCTACGGTCTTTCCGCAGCAGCCCTCTTTCTTATTGCCCTGAACCTGAACCTGTTCTGGCTTTTCGGTAAGATGCCTTCCGTAGACGACCTGGACAATCCCAAGAGCGAGATCGCTTCAGAGATCATCTCTTCCGATAACAAGATCATCGGGAAGTTTTTCTTTGAGAACCGGAGCACCATGACCTATCCGGAGATCCCCGAAAACTTTAAAGATGCTTTGCTGGCCACAGAGGATGTCCGTTTTGCCATGCATTCGGGCATTGATGCCCGCAGTATGCTGCGGGTGGTAGGCGGGGTACTGACCTTTGACCGGAAAGGGGGCGGAAGCACCATTACCCAGCAGCTGGCCAAAAACCTGTTTAAGCTGCGGCGTGACGATTCATACGAAGGGCCTCTTTACAAGGTTCCCGGCATGAGGGTGCTGCTTATCAAGCTCAAGGAGTGGATCACGGCCATCAAGCTGGAAAGAAGATATACCAAACCCGAGGTTATGACCATGTACCTGAACACCATTGAGTTCAGTAGCGGGGCCTATGGTCTGAAATCAGCGGCTAAAACCTATTTTAAAAAGAACCCGGAGAACCTGAAGCCGGAAGAATCGGCCCTGCTCGTGGGTATGATCCAGAACCCTTCACGCTTCAACCCCAAGTTCTTTCCCAAAAATGCAAAAGAAAGACGGGATGTGGTGATCTCCCAGATGGTCAGGTTCAACAAGATTACCCCTGAACAGGGAAAAGAGCTCATGGCCATCCCGATCGTGCTGGATTATTCACCCGAGAGCCATAACTACGGGCTGGCCCGGTATTTCCGGGAATACCTGAAAGGCATTATGAAAGAAGAGCTGAAGAAGCTGGGCTATTCGGAAAGCGATCTTTACACCAAAGGCTTTAAAATCTATACCACCATCGACTCGCGCATGCAGCGTTACGCTGAAGAGGCCATGATGGAGCATATGAAAAATTACCAGGCCATTTTTGACAATCATTTCAAAGGCCGGAACCCCTGGCTGAAATTAAGGCCCGGATCCAACACCCAATACGAAGAATACCCGAATTTCATTGAACAGCGGGCAAAGGAAACCGGCTATTACCAGAGCCTGAAACGGCAGTACGGCAATGATGAGGCAAAGATCAATGCCAAAATGAACGAAAAAATGCCGATGCGGGTATTCACCTGGCAGGGAGAACGCGATACGGTGATGTCACACATGGACTCCCTCCGGCATTATAAACGATTCCTGAACATCGGCATGCTGGCCATGGACCCGCGCAACGGGAACGTGAAAGCCTGGGTAGGCGGTATCAACTACAAGTACTTTAAATTTGATAACGTATACCAGAGTGCCCGGCAGCCGGGCTCTACCTTTAAGCCCTTTGTGTATGTTACGGCCATTGATAACGGGTTTTCTACCTGTGACCGCGTAAGAGACGAGCCGGTGACCTTCCATATTCCCGGCAGCCCTTCCTGGACCCCCCGGAACGCTGACGGACGATATACCTACAACGACCTCACCCTGCGGCAGGCCCTGGGGGCCTCAGTAAACACGGTCAGCGCCAAACTGATCAAGGAGTTCGGCTCGGATAAGGTAATTGAATACGCCCGGCAGCTGGGCATCAAGACCCCGCTGGCCAACTCGCCTTCGCTGAGCCTGGGTGTTTCAGATGTCAAGCTATACGAGATCCTGAGCGGATACGCCGTATTTGCCAACCGGGGTATCTACACCGAACCTATGGTGCTGGTGCGGATCGAAGACAAGAACGGCGAGGTCATCAAAGAATATTTCCCTATTCAGAAAGAGGTGCTAAGCCAGGAAACCGCTTACAAGATGATCCACCTGATGCGGGGCGCTACCGCTCCGGGCGGAACAGCCATCGGCTTGTCACGCTACGGCCTGATAGACGGCAACGAAATAGCGGCCAAAACAGGTACTACCTCCAATTACTCCGACGCCTGGTTTATGGGCATGACCCAGGACCTGATCGGTGGCGTATGGGTAGGTGCCGAAGATCGGGCCGTACACTTTGAAAGCATACAGTACGGCCAGGGTGCACGCATGGCCATGCCGGCCTGGGGCTTATTTATGCAGAAGGTATACGAAGACAAGGATATAGAATACAAGAAAACCAAATTCCTGATACCGCCCACCATCCGTATTGCCGGCGACTGCGCGGTAACGGCCAATGAAGGCTTTGGCAACAGCCCGGTCAACACCACGCCTAACAGCGGAGAGCTGAAGCCCGAAGATGATGACGAACAGCTGTGATCAGAACTTCATCTTGCCCAGGTTATACTTTTCCAGGAACTCAAGAATGAGCCGGTCGTAGGCTTCGGCCCCGGCCGTTTTTTCAGGAGAAAGGATAACCGGCACCTGCAGGGCGGTAGAGTCGATAAAAGCAGAATCGCGCGGGATGTAGGTATCAAACACCAGGTCGCCGAAATTGGCCCGCATGAGGTTCAGGATATTGGCCGACAGCTGGTTTTCGGTTTCGTGCAGCGTAAGCAGGATACCCTCTACGTACAACGAAGGTTTCAGCCGCTTCTGAATAATTCTTAAGGTACCCAGGATCAGCTCCAGCCCTTCTATCCCGAAAAATTCGCATTGAAGCGGGATAATGATGGAGTCAGCCGCCAGCAGGCTGTTCACCGGTACAATGCCCAGCGAGGGCGGACAATCAATGATGATGAAATCGTACAGCGGCTTAATGGGTTCCAGCTTCTCGGTCAGCTTGTACTCCCGGTCAATGAAGTTCACCATCTCTATCTCCGCCCCTACCAGGTGGTGGGTAGACGGGATCAGGTCAAGGTTACGATAACCCGTGGGAATGATACAGTCCTGTATAGGGCTCAGCCCCACCAGCGCAGCATAGATGCTCCGGTTGTCAAATTCTGATTTCAGCCCGAAAGCTACGGTACAACTGGCCTGGTGGTCGGTGTCGATCAGCAGTACCTTATACCCACGGACTGAAAGACCCGCCGAAAAATTGACGGCGGTAGTGGTTTTCCCTACACCGCCTTTCTGATTGGAAATTGCTATTACTTTAGGAAGCATCACGAAAGTCTTTCGAACTACGAAATTACGAAAAAACTCTTATTCCGGTCTGTGCCAGTCAGAAATACTTTCGGTAAGGGTAGAATACACTTTGCTCAGGTCTTCATCATCTGCCAGGAAAGCAAGGTGGGCTTCGAGGGTACGCCGGTCTTTCCGGATGGCCGGGCCGGTCTGCACGTCGGCAGGATGCCCGGCCTGCATCATTTTTTTTACCGTTTCAGCAATCAGCGGTTTCAGTAATTCAAAATCCAGGTTCTCTGATTCGAGGATCTCTTTTGACAATGCCCAGAGATGGTTGGTAAAATTGCACGAGAATACGGCTGACACGTGGTACACCAACCGCTCTTTTGAGCTGACCCGCAGCACTTTTCCCGATAAGCGCCTGGCCAGGCCGGTGAGGACTGCAAGCGCATTTTTATCTTCTGATTCTACCAGGATGGGGATACGGTTGAAATCCAGCGGCACACCCTGCGTAAAGGTCTGCAACGGATAAAACACCCCACAGTCTACCCGCCGGCCGTGGTACAGCGAAAGGGCCCCGTCAAGAACCGACAGCGGCCGGGCACCCGAGGTATGGGCCAGGATAGCGCCGTCAGGAAGCAGAATCTGCGATGCTACCGACTCCAGGGCATCGTCTGATACACAGAGAAAAAAGACTTCTGAACTACTCCGGGAGAAATCCAGGCTGTTAACGGGCACAGCGGCATACAGCCCGTCCGCCAGGGCGGCGGCCTTCCGGATGTCGCGCGCGTAAATCTCATTCACCGCCACTTCGACCCGTTCCAGCGCCCGGGCCAGATGGCCTGCCAGGTTTCCGGCTCCTACAATAGTTATTTTCATGGTAGTTCCGAGTACATTAGTTCCGAGTGGTTAGTTCCGAGTGAGTAGACCTACCCGGAACTAACCACTCGGAACTAATATTTAATCTCAGTCGTCGTTACATTCCACTCCCAACCAGTCATAATCCTGGTCGATCGGCTGCCCGTCAGGGGCAACAAAGAAGGTTTCCGGCTCAAATTCTTTCGGATTTTCTTCAAACCTGCGGATCAGGTCCAGAGCCATCCGGCTAAGTCCCGTATTGGCCTGGGCCGTCAGCAGCCTGATGTCCCGGATAGCGTTCAGAGCTTCCATTTTTGCTTCTATGGATACCGAAGGAGTCCGGCTCAGCTTCATGAGCTCTGACAGGTACATCATGGCTGTAACCCGCCTGATCTGCCCTTTGTAGTTGCTTGCAGCCAGTCCCGGCGCCTTCCAGAGGGTACGGGTGGTCTTAGCGAGAACGTCTCCCAGCGAAGGCAGGTCTGCCTGCAGTATTTTCTGGCTGGCCAGGCGTGAGGCCCGGTCCGGGTTAAGCAAAAGACTCAGGGTCAGCTGGGCCGATGCCTCGGCAGGCCCCAATGGATCGAACGTCATGCCCGTATGCCGCCGGAATGTTTCCCGCATATTGGCTCCGAAACGGTATGCCCGCGGCGGAATCAGCCGCATCAGCTCAGGCGAAAGGGCCAGGAAGTCAGGATCAAGCGTGGAAAGCAGGGCTTCAAAGGCTTCGTTCTGCTCTTTGGCCGGTGCCGGGGTATACACCGGCAGCTTATCTCCTTTTACCCCAAAAGAATAGTAGGCACCGCCAATAGCCTTGGCCGCCGCCTGGGTCTGGAAACGGTGGAGCATATAAACCGGCACCAGCACTTCTTCCAGGTTGGCATACGGTGTGCCTGCCGGGATTTTCGCTGCCCCAAAGTTTCTCAGGGCCAGCCTGCGCACCTGCATAACATGCTTCAGGTTTTCAGTGGCATTTACCCCGTTATCCCACAGGTGGGTTTGCGGGTGCACCGACCCGTCAGGGCGCGCATCCTGGTCGCTCAGGAAGAGGTAGCCTTTCGCGATCACCTCTTCTGTTATTTTATTCAGCGCAGCCTTCTCGTCGGTTCCGGCCGGGAATTCCTGGTAACCCCAGCGGATCGCCATTTTATCAAATTCGCCGATGCCCGCGGCATACGCATCAGAAAGATCGATTTTGCCGTCGGTTATCTTCAGGGTAGGATGCGGATAATCCATCACCGATGCCCGTGAAGCCACACTGGCAATGTAATTGTGCGGTAAGCCCAACGTATGCCCGATTTCATGCGCCGAAAGCTGCTTCAGGCGGTCAATCACCATTTTCTGCAGTTGCGGCTGCTCCTCTCCGGAGTCAAAATCACCCGTAAGCCCCTGGGCAATCAGGTAATCCTGCCGCACCCGCAGCGAGCCCAGGGTGACTTTTCCTTTCAGGATCTCTCCCGTTCTGGGATCAGTAATGCTGCTGCCGTATGACCATCCCCGTGTGCTGCGGTGCACCCATTGCACCACATTGTACCGGATATCCATAGGGTCGGCATCCGGCGGAAGCATTTTCACCTGGAAGGCATTTTTAAACCCGGCCGCCTCAAAAGCTTCGTTCCACCAGGTGGCGCCTTCAAACAGTGCAGAGCGGATAGGCTCAGGCACACCGGGGTCAAGGTAATACACGATAGGTTTTACGGGCTCGCTAACGGCCTGGTCCGGGTATTTCTTTTCCAGGCGGTGGCGGGCAATCAGCTTCTTCTCAATGGGCTGATCTATCGGGGAAGAATAGTCAAAATACGATGTTCCGAAATAGCCTATCCGCGGATCCAGCTCACGGCTTTTAAAACCGGGTTCGGGGAGCTTTACCAACGAGTGATGCTGGTGCATGGTGACGTTTCCCGGGCTGGGCACCACCGATCTCAGGTACGGACCGGGGTTGGTTCCGCTAAGGGTAACGATCGCTTCAAATTCCGTATTTTCAGGGAAAGATTTACACATCTCCAGGAACAGCCCTGACCGGGAGGCATCGAAAGAATAGCTGCCCTGCCGGGTAGCCGTGATGGCCTGCGCAGCTCCAACGGCATCTCTCAGCAGAAACGGGGTGAAATCAACCAGGGCAACGCCGTTTTTCGTGGCCAGCACTTCAAAGCCGAAAAGCACCGATGAGGCAAACGACTCTTTGACGGCGTTTTGCTCCAGGCTGTCGGGTGAGGTGGCCCGGTAAGAATAGTTGGGCTCGGTCAGCAGAAGCTTATTGCCTGAGCGTATGAATTTTACGACCTTACCGCTACCGATCTTCCCGCGGTCCAGGCCGATATCGTTCGACCCGATCCCCCTTGAAAGGCTGGAATAATACAGGAACTCCTGGTTGGTGTTTCCCACTTCCAGGTAGATTTTTCCTTTTGCTTCATGAACATAATACGTGAAAAAGCCCTGGGCTTTCCGGGTATCTTTCAGATACGAATCGAAATCCTGGGCCATCAATGACAGCACCGGGGCCACCAGGAGAATAAGTAGTAGTCTGCTTTTCATTCGATGAGGGTTTTTTATTCAGCAAAAATAAGGTTTTCCCTCACGTGGGCAAGCCTGCGCATTCAAAAGTGGCTTTGTAAATACAAGTGGTGATGCGGGTCAGGATTCAAGATAGGCCAGGATCTTACCCGTGGCTCCTGTATTCCGGTTGACGTAAGCGTCGGCTTTCCGGCGGATTTCAGCCAGGTCCAGGCCCTCAAATACCTCTTCCAGCGTACCGTGTATGGTAAAAGCCACGCCCAGGTCAAGCAGGTCAAGCGCCTCCTGGAACTTTTTGTATTTCCGGTCTCCGAAGAAAACCGGTATACCGAAAACCGCCGGCTCCAGGATGTTATGAAGGCCCGTACGGAAACCTCCGCCTACCAGGGCGTAACCGGCATATTTATACAGGCGGGCCAGCAGGCCGATGCTGTCAATGTAAAGTATATTTTCACAGCTGTGCCGGTCAATTTCCGAATAGCGCAGCCCGGAGGTTTCGTCGATCCAGCGGCTTATCTGCTCCGGTTTGATGTTATGCGGGGCAATGATGAACTTCATTTCGGGATGGGCGGCCATGAAGGGTTTCAGCACGTCCATGTCTTCGGGCCAGACGGAGCCGGCGACGAGGACTTTCGTTCCGGGTGCCGGGTGGAGAGTTCCGGGTGGAGAGTTCCGGGTAGAGAGTCCGGGGTTGGGTGTACCGGATGAGTCGCTATCTGTCAGTTCGAGCGAAGACGAGAACCGTTCCGGGTCGGGTGTACCGGATGAGTTGCTATCTGTCAGTTCGAGCGAAGACGAGAACCGTTCCGGGTCGGGTGTACCGGATGAGTTGCCATCTGTCAGTTCGAGCGAAGACGAGAACCGTTCCGGGTCAAATTCCGGATGCGGCGGATTCCCGGATGAACCCTGATTGCTTTCAATAAATCTCCTGATTCCCGGTACTTCTGAAGTATCTTTCGCCGTAGCGATCACCCGGTCAAACCGTGTGTCGCCGGCTACCTGGTAACGGGTATACCCAATCGAGTCCAGCAGCTCAGCCGAAGCCTGATTCTGGACAAAAAGATGATCAAAACGGTACAATGTTTCCCGGAAAAAGCCTCCCCACGGTTGAAAGAAAGCCTGTTTTTTGCGCAGGATGACCGAGATCCCGATCAGTCGTGCCCCCGACCGCCTGATCTCCCCGATAATGTTGGGCCAGAATTCATATTTCACCCATATCGCGATATCGGGGCGGGCGGCTTCTACGAATTTCCGGGCATTGCGGGCCGTATCCAGCGGCAGATAGCAGATAAAATCGGCCAACGGGTAATTTTTCCGGATCTCGTAGCCTGAAGGCGAGAAAAAGGTAAGCAACACGCCATACTCCGGGTTTTTCTCCCGGAATGCCTCCAGCACAGGTCTTCCCTGCTCAAACTCGCCCAGGGAAGCGCAGTGAAACCAGATCACTTTTTCCCTGGAATTCCTCCATGCCGCAAGCTCCTCCGGATTGATCTTCTCCTGCCCTTCGATGAGCAGGCGGGCTTTTTTCCCCAGTAATTTGCCAACGGGGAGCAGGGCCGCAGCCAGGGTCATTCCTACATTATATAAAGTACTGAAAATCATCAATAAAAGATCCGTTTATAGATGTAAAACAGGCCCGGAGAGATAAACTATTTGTCGGAGTAGTGGCCTTGTGCGGAAAGAACTATCACTACAATTTCCATATCTGCTATTTCATACACCAGGCGGTCTTTTTTATTAATGCGCCTGGACCATAAACCGGTTAATTCATTTATTAAAGCTTCAGGTTTACCGGTACCCGTTTTCGGATGCTCTTCCAGTTCCTGAAATATTTTTTCTACTTTTGAAATATCCCCTTTATTACCTGATTTATATATTTTTTCGAGATCTTTTACGGCCTTTTTTTCTACTCGGATAGAATACTTTCCCATATATTTTTGGTATCCTTTATGGTAACATATTCTCCATTTCTCGCATTACTGCGGGCCTTTTTTACTTTTTTTACAAATTCCGGATCATACGATTCCTCTACTTCCACCCCAAGCTTATTCAAAACACGGGTCAGGAATTCCACCTCTCCTTCCGGTACATTTATGGTGAGTGTTCTGGTCATGATATAAATTGCTTTATATAGAAACAAAGTCCCGCTGCATAGAGTTCATGCATAAATAATTACGGTTTTATCTGTTCCTCTCCAACAAATATAACGAAAGCTACTGCTTTTTCGGGTATTTCCTCCAGAATCTCTTTCAAAAAATCGTAACTTTGCAGCCAATTTTTTTGACGAAATGAAATACCCGGAATACAAGTCGGTCAACTACGCTGAAATAGCAGACGAGATATTAGCTTTTTGGAAAGAGAATAACATCTTTGAGAAATCCATTGAAGTAAGAGCGGGCTCTCCTGCCTTTACTTTTTATGAAGGTCCGCCATCGGCTAACGGCATTCCGGGCATTCACCACGTGATGGCCCGTACCATCAAAGACATCTTCTGCCGCTACAAAACCCTGCGCGGCTTCCAGGTAAACCGGAAGGCCGGCTGGGATACCCACGGCCTGCCTGTGGAGCTGCAGGTGGAAAAAGAGCTGGGCATCACCAAGGAAGACATCGGCAAAAAGATCAGCGTGGAAGAATATAACCGCAAATGCCGCGAGGCGGTGATGCGCTTTACCGATATCTGGCGGGATATGACCGATAAAATGGGCTACTGGGTGGATATGGATGATCCGTATATCACGTATGAGAGCTCCTATATTGAGTCGGTATGGAACCTGCTGAAAAAGTTGCACGACAAAGGCCTGCTTTACAAAGGCTATACCATTCAGCCGTATTCGCCCGCAGCAGGCACCGGCCTGAGCTCGCACGAGCTGAACCAGCCGGGTACTTATAAGGATGTGAAAGACACTTCGCTCACCGCCCAGTTTAAGGCGATAAAAAATGAGCGCTCGCAGTTTCTTTTTGATGCGGCGGGAGATGATAACGTGTATTTCCTGGCCTGGACCACCACCCCCTGGACCCTGCCTTCCAATGCCGCCCTCACCGTAGGTAAAGGCATTGAATATGCACTGGTAAAAACGTTTAATCCGTATACTTTTCTCCCGGTTAACGTGATCCTGGCCAAAGATCTCATCGGGAAATATTTTAACGAAAAAGGCAAAGACGGCGATTTTGAAGGCTTCGGAGCTTCCGATAAAAAGATCCTTCCCTGGACGGTTCTCGGCACCTGGAAAGGAGCACAGCTGGAAGGGGCAGAATATGAGCAGCTGATGCCTTATGTACAGCCGAAATCGGCGGCGTTCCGGGTGATCATCGGCGATTTCGTCACCACCGAAGACGGTACCGGGATCGTACACACTGCTCCTACTTTCGGTGCGGATGACTACCGTGTGGCCGCTCAGAACGGCATTCCGGCCATCCTGGTCGAAGACGAGAACGGCAAAGATGCTCCCCTGGTAGACCGGAAAGGCCGTTTCGTGAAAGAAGTAACCGATTTCGCCCTGGAATATGTAAAAGAGGCTTATTATACCGCAGAGGAGATCGAGGCCGAGAAGCAAAAGCAGGGCCGCGATAAATACCTGTCGGTAGACGAACGCATTGCCATCCTGCTGAAAACCGAAAACAAGGCGTTCAATGTGCAGCGTTACGAGCACTCCTACCCGCACTGCTGGCGTACCGACAAGCCGGTGCTGTATTACCCGCTGGATTCCTGGTTTATCCGGACCACAGCGGCGAAAGATAAGCTGGCCCAGCTGAACAAAACCATCAACTGGCAGCCGGAAAGCACGGGCACCGGCCGCTTCGGCAACTGGCTGGAAAACCTGGTAGACTGGAACCTGAGCCGCAGCCGGTATTGGGGAACACCGCTGCCTATATGGAAAAGCGAAGACGACGAGGTGTGCATCGGCAGCATCGATGAGCTGGTGAGAAGCGTTAAAAATGCGCTGGATACCCATGCCCTTTCCGACGAGCAACGCGCCAAAAACGAGGCCTTCCTGGTAGCAGCAGCCGACAAGGCCTCGCTGGACCTGCACCGCCCCTATGTAGATGAGATCTACCTCGTGTCAACGTCAGGCCAGGTGATGTACCGCGAGGCCGACCTGATCGACGTATGGTTCGACTCGGGCGCCATGCCGTACGCCCAATGGCACTACCCTTTTGAAAACCAGGAAATCTTTGACAAGGCTTTCCCGGCCGATTTTATCTCGGAAGGCGTAGACCAGACCCGTGGCTGGTTTTTCACCCTGCATGCCATTGCCGGTATGCTGTTTGACTCGGTAGCTTTTAAAAACGTGGTTTCTACCGGGCTGGTGCTGGATAAAAACGGCAATAAGATGTCGAAACGGCTGGGCAATGCCGTTGATCCGTTCCAGACATTATCAAAATACGGCGCCGATCCTACCCGCTGGTATATGATCACGAACGCCGAACCCTGGGATAACCTCCGGTTTAACCTTGACGGCGTACTGGAAGTGCAGCGCAAGCTGTTCGGTACCCTCACCAATACCTATAATTTCTTTGCCCTCTACGCTAACCTCGATAACTACACCATCGAGCAGTTCAACCGGGTACCCCGTGAAAAGCTGACCCAGCTGGATCGCTGGATCGTATCGCGGATCTACACCCTGGTCAAAGAGGTAACCGAAGAGTTTGACAATTATAACCCGACCAAAGCCGGGCGGCTGATCCAGGATTTTGTGAACGACGACCTGTCTAACTGGTACGTTCGCCTGAACCGGAGGCGTTTCTGGCAGGGTGAGCTGACCGATGACAAACGGGCGGCCTACCAGACCCTGCAGCATGCGCTTTGTGCCGTAGGACAGCTGATGTCGCCCATTGCGCCGTTCTATGCCGAGTGGCTGTACAGGAACCTGACCCGGAACGTAAGAGCAGAATCTATTGAGAAAAATACACCGTTCAGGTACGAGTCGGTTCATTTTACCGAATGGCACACGTATGAGCCCGAATGGGTAGATGCTGAGCTGGAAGAGGCCATGGCCCTGGCCCAGAAGATCTGCTCTATGGTGCACGCCCTGCGGAAGAAAAGCGGGCTGAAAGTGCGGCAACCGCTGCAGAAGATCCTGATCCCGGCCTTAAACGGTACCGTGAAAGAGGAGATCGAAAGCGTGGCCCATATTATCATGAGCGAAGTCAATATCAGGGAGATCGAATTTATTACCGACGACTCGGGCATACTGAAGAAAAAGGTAAAGCCGAATTTCAAGACCCTGGGGCCGAAATTCGGAAAAGACATGAAAGCAGTAGCGGAAGCCATCACCGGGATGGCGGCAGAGTCCCTGAAAACGTTGGAGTCGGCCGGTACGGTTTCGCTTTCGGGCTTTGATATAGCCCTGGGTGATGTGGAAATCCTGACGGAGGACATCCCCGGCTGGCTGCTGGCCGTAGAAGGTGGTCTGACCGTGGCGCTGGACATCAACGTGACCGAAGACCTGAAGCAGGAAGGAATAGCCCGTGATTTTGTGAACCGTATCCAGAACCTTCGGAAAGACAGTGGCTTTGAGGTAACCGATAAGATCAATATATGGCTGCAGGACAGCGATGAGGAAATTTCGCGGGCCATCACCAGACACTCCGCCTATATCTGCAGTGAAGTACAGGCTTTGAGCCTGAAGATTCAGGAAGAAGTAAGCGGCGCGCGTGCGGTAGATTTTGATGAAGCAGAGATTTTTGTAAAAATTGAAGTGGCCTAACGGTTTGTCGGAGAAGCGCTTATAAAAAACCGCAAAAAAACTCCGAGAAATTTCTTCGCCTGATTTTGTAAAATAAAATCGGGCTGCTATCTTTGCACCACCAAAACGGAAACGAGGTCTGAAAAGGCCGGGAGGAAGTAAAAAGGTCCGGTAGTTCAGCTGGTTAGAATACCTGCCTGTCACGCAGGGGGTCGCGGGTTCGAGTCCCGTCCGGACCGCAAAAAGCACTCAGAAATGGGTGCTTTTTTGTTTTATGACCATACAGGCATATAAGACATAAAAGATTAAGTGAAAAACTAAAAATTGCGGAACATTAAAAGATTAAGTGAAAAGTGAAAAACTAAAAACTAAAAATTGCGGAACATTATACTATATAATAATAATAGAAATGTAACTTAGTTTTTAACTTACTCATGTGTCTTCGTGACTCATATGGTCAACTGCTGATACTTTTAATTCTGCTTCTTATCCATAACAATATAGGCAGGCCAGGATTCCCGATCCGGCAGCGTAAATTCTTCGTCATAAGGTTGGGTACCTCCGGTATTGTTGTACAAGGCCACCCGTTTCACGCCCGTAGCTGTGCTGCCGCCCACACCATTAATGACGTTCAGGATATTGCCCGGGCCCGCAAAACGGGTGATGCACATCTTTTCCAGCTTCACACCCGGGTTGTTGGGTACCTCAAAGCCGTTTTTCTTATTCACATGGCCGTCTGTTCCGGTGAAAACCGCATACGAGCCCATTCCTATACTATGATGTTCGCTCACCGTATTCGCTACCTTGAATGCCGCATAACCCTCTACCCTGCCTCCCTGGCTGCTCCAGGCTGCCTGGTTCGGGGCATCGTACGGAGGCTCGTTTTGTAAGAAAAAGGTCCTGCCGCGTTCTCCCAGCCACAGCACCTCATATTCCTGGTAGTGTTCGGCAAACAGGGCATACAGCGTAACATCATCACCGGTAACAATGAGCCCGTTTTTACACCTGTCTCTTACCCAGCGGGCATCTCCGCCGCGTTGCGAACCATGATCGGCACGCCACAACCAGAAGTGATCACCCACCACATGATTGCTGTTGATCTGCATAGAGGCATGTACCTGGATATTTTTGGATTGAACCCCGCCTACCCTGCATGTGAGGTCGGTAAGCAGGATGGGATTGCCAGAGTGATCGGCATGAGCTCCTTCATTCCCCACTCTGACCTGGTACGTTGTACTGTTGAAGGAATCCATGAGAAGTCCGGCAATAATAATTCCATCTTTGTCATCGGCATAGATGCATCCCCAGGTGTTTTTTTCCGTAGGCTCCAGCGTTACCGAAGCTATACCGGCCCCCAGCAGGATAGCGTCTTCCCGGTTTACCTGGATAGGCGCATTCAATGCGTAATGACCCGGTGTAAAAAATATATTTTTGCCTGCTTTTAAAGCCTTATTGATCTCTGCATCGGTATCGCCTTCTTTAGCCACATACCAGTCGGTAAGCAGATCCTGGACCTCCCCTTTTCCCATACCTGCCGACGACCAGGATAGCCCTGTTCTGTTCTTCTGCCATGCCGGAACAAACACTTTGTATTCGCCGTCGTCATCCATAAACAGGAAAGGTTTTTCGCGGATAACGGGTGTAATCGGAACGGGTGAGTTGATCTCGTCTGCTTCCGGGGCATTGACACAACCCTGCCAGACCATATTATACGAACCGCCCATAGCTCCCCGCCCGGCAGGGAAGACCGTATTCCGGGTGTACCATTGCTGTTGTCCCTTCCAGTCGGGCCGGGATGATGTATAATACGTATCGGCAATATAACCGCCACTGCCCCAGAAATTGGTATCGCCTACGTCTGAAATATACTTCGAGGTGCTTTCAACCTGCATTCTTCGCGCACTGGTTGACTGCGAAACCGTCCAGGAAAAATCGCGCATCACGGTCACATTTTCCATGGAACGCCAGAAGGTGCAGGTGGCGTTTGCTCCGCCTGAAAGGTGGGGCCTGGTGAATACCGATCCCAGCTTAACCGCTGCCGGTACCTTTCCCAGGCCCCCGATATGAGAGTAGAATCCCAGCTCTATGGCGTTAGACGCTGCCGATGAGGCTGAACCTGACCCGCCCGGATCGTACGTCTGACCATTCACATTTGCTTTGAAATAATAGGCCTGGCGTTTAGTGGTCCACTCACCGTTGGATCCGCCCAGCCCCACAGTGCTGAAGTGCGAATTGATTTCGTTCCGTGCCGTTTCGGCCGTTTCGTATTTCCTGTCGTAGAAATACATACGATCACCAAAAATCTGGTTCTCCAGCGAAAGTATCAGGGTTAATGAGTCTCGGGTAATCTTATAGTAATTTTCATACTTATCGGCATTGGGCCTGTGATCTGTGAATGTCAGCCCGGAAGTCGACCCTACCGGCACAAAATCTGATGCCAGGCGGCTGCCCCCTCTTGTGATCACATAGTTTCCTGAAGAACCGAATGCAGGCCACGACAAGGTCATGCTGTGCTTCTTCTTGTTGTAAACCAGCTTGCCCCCTGTCTCCGGGCTGCTTTCTCCGGGGAAACAGGGTGTATCAAAACCACATAGGATCAACGCAAATGCGGTTAACACAAAGGTTATTTTTGTACTCATAAGAAATTCTTCGGTTATGATTTCAGGCCCTAATTTAGTTTAAGTTTTCCGTTCCACTGATGATCCGGGTACAGGTTTTTGACCGGCGTCATTCATGTGATCAGGTAGAAGCCTGAACGCTTCCTTATTATTCACCTCTACGATGCTGGACATGAGCAATATATAACATTTCAATTATTCCTTTTCACCTTTTCCATATCTTTTGAAAACTCCGGTGTACCGGTTTCAGCAAATGAGCAGAACTGCTTTAATTTTGCAGTTTCAATCCGGTAGCTATGGCAATTTCATTCAATGCAAATCTGAATACATCCGATCTCAGAATTCATTCCACGAAAGTTCGTGTTCGTATTGCCGTATCGTCTTTTTACTTTTTCCAGGGCCTGTGCTTTGCCTCCTGGGCCAGCCGGATCCCCGACATCAAAACCGCCCTGCAGCTTTCTGACGGGGCCATGGGGTCTATCCTGTTTGCCTTACCGGCCGGACAGATGTGCACCATGCCCGTATCGGGCTACCTTGTAGGAAAATACGGAAGCCGGAATATCATGCATTTTTCGCTGCCGCTTTATTCCCTGGCCATGGTATTGCTTTCTTTGTGTACGGGCGCGTGGCAGCTGGCCGCCGCTTTGTTCCTGTTCGGGGTAACGGGTAACCTGTGCAACATCTCGGTGAATACCCAGGGCGTTAATGCCGAAAGAATGTATAACCGCCCCATCATGGCTTCATTTCACGGAGCCTGGAGCCTGGCCGGCTTTACCGGTGCCCTGATCGGGCTGCTGGCCGGAGCGGTGAAGCTTACGCCCATGTATCACTTTGCGCTGATCTCGGTCATCAGCTTCATTGCCACGTATGCCAATGTAAAATACCTGGTGGGCGACAGCGCCCCCAAAACAGCCACACCCGAAAAGAAAAAATTCTTTTCAAAACCCGATCCGCTTATCCTGCAGCTGGGCATTATCGGCTTCTTTGCCATGTCGTGCGAGGGTGCCATGTTTGACTGGAGCGGTGTTTATTTCAAAGATATTGTAGGGGCGCAGGGTGCCTGGACCAGCCTGGGTTATGCCTGCTTCATGGTCATGATGGCCACCGGCCGCTTTGTGGGTGATAAGATTGTGGCAAAAACCGGCAAAAAGAGGATTATGCAGCTAAACGGGCTGCTGATTGCGGCCGGGTTGCTGATCGCCGTTTTGTTTCCGTACATCTCTACGGCAGCTTTTGGCTTCCTGCTGGTTGGCTTCGGGGTATCTACCAATATCCCGAATGTATACAGCATGGTGGGCCAGCAGAAGAAAATGTCGGCCAGCGCTGCCCTGGCGGCTATTGCCAGCATCAGCTACCTGGGCTTCCTGCTGGGGCCACCGCTTATCGGGTATATTTCCGAGATCCTGAACCTCCGGATCTCCTATGCGCTCATAGCTGTATTCGGGGTCATGATCAGCGTTATGGTGACCCGCCTGAAGGTGATCCGGTAGTACCTAGAAGTCAAACTGGAAAGTGATCACCGGCACCAGTCCGCTGCCGTCATAAAAAATGCTGGTGGTGTTATTCCCGGCATTGTAATACACAGACGTCGCATTGATGCGGTTAAATACATTCTGGATATCCAGGCTGATATTTCCTGAAAGCTTCCTGGCGTTATACCGGTAGGCAAAACGCACATCCAGACGGCGGTAAGCCGGTACCTGTCCGGCAAAATCAGCATTCTTCAGCTCCACGTAGCGCCCTTCGTTGGCCGAGAGCACCGGGTCATACGGTGTATACCGGAAACCTCCGCTCAGCAGGTACCGGGCACCGGCCTGGAACGTATTGCCGTTTTTCAGGGGGAATTCCTTACCGGCTGTCACGGCCGTGGTATACCCCGTATTAAAACGGGTATTGAGCTTTATGTTGTTCAGCGTTTTATAGGTTGAATTCACCCATGAGCCCGTTACCAGGAAATAATACGAATCAGAAAACATCTTCTCTATCGCTGCGTCTATTCCGTAATTGGTACCGGTTCCCCGGCTGACCATCTTCGTCACCGGGAACTCCGAGCTGTTGTTCAGCATCCAGTAATTTGACATTTTACCAGGATCCACCGGCACATTCGCCAGCTTCTGGTAATAAGCTTCCAGCACCCACCGGATCTTGGAAGGGGTATATACCTGGTACGAGAACACCAGGTGCCGGGCTTTGAGCAACCCGAGGTCTTTGTTCAGAAATACGCCCAGCGAATCTTTGACATAATAGGCCATCAGCGGCAATGTGCGGCTGTACAATCCATAGGCCAGGCTCAGGCGGTGGTTCTCGCCGGCCAGGTATTGCAAAGACACCCGCGGATCAAGCGACCACGTGCCGTTAGCGAATAATTTCAGGTAGTGATAACCGTAATTTAAATTCAGGCCGGGCAGCAGGCGGGTTTGTACCTGGGCATACTGCTGAAGCTGAGTAGTGTTTCCGTTTCCTTCTACCGACACGTTTCCGCGCAGCTGGCTGACGTCTGAAAGTGAGCTCCGTTCTTTTACATCCCTGTAAAAATCAAACCGGATGAAATTCCCGATTATCCCGGTTTTCAAAGCCGATTTGGCGCCCAGCCGGGTCTGGTATACCGTGGTGGCCACCACCCGCTTATCGGTGTATTGCTGCGTTTCATAGCGGAATCGCCGGTTGTCCCGGTCCAGGGTATCGCCAGACCGGCGGATATCGCTCCCCACCAGCGCCACTACCGTTTTCAGTACCGATCCGGCATTCAGGTGGCGGGTCCAGGTATAGCCCAGGGCACCCATATTGGCCGGCTTTACCCGGTCTTCCCAGTTATTGGCCACGCCTGCTTCGCGCCGGGCGGGATCTTCTACCGGGATGTAATGCTCTTCACTGAGCCCGCCCATGCCAAATACCGTTTGCACGCTCTTGTTATTCCTGCTTCTGAACACCAGGTTAAAAGACAGGTCCTGGAAGTTGTTGGTCACCCGCTCACCCACCAGGTAAAAGCCCATGCTGCTCAGGAGGCCCAGGGTAGAGTACCGGTAATTGACCAGGTACGATGAGCTTCCCTTGCTGATCGGTCCTTCGGTGGCAAAGTCTATTCCCAGCACCCCTGCCTTGAAGCGGTTTTCTCTTTTCTGGTTATTTCCCGCCCTGAACCTGACATCAAATACCCCGGAGAGAGCGTTGCCGTATTCTGCCGCAAAGCCGCCCGTTGAAAAGTCGGAGCGGGCTACCAGCTGCGAGGAAAAAACCGTTATTCCGCCGCCTGAAGACCCGATCAGCGCAAAATGGTTGGGATTGGGAATATCAATGCCCTCCAGCCGCCACAGGATGCCCGCAGGGGAGTTCCCGCGTACCACGATCTGGTTTTCGGTGTCGTCCTGCCCCACCTGCACACCGGGGTAAGACAAGGCCATCCGGCCGGGATCATTGACGCCGGCGGGCATACGCTCGGCTTCTTCTGCGGTAAAAGAACGTGTGCTCACCACCGAGAGATCGTTCAGCGGTTCATACGCATTTTTGGCCGCCGTTACCACCACCTCGCGTATCTCCCGGCTGACTTCGGTAAGCGCTATGGTGAGGTAGGGTTCCGGGATGCTCTGTACAATAAAATCAGCCATGGTAAACGGCTCATATCCCACAAAATTCACCTTTACCGTTCTTCTGCCTAACGGTACATTCTTCAGGGTAAATTCGCCGTCTTCAGCCGTTAAAACGCCTTGTGTACTTCCTTCCAGTATTACGGTGGCTCCTTCCAGCGGCTGCCCGGTTTTCTTGTCGGTGACGATCCCCCTTACATCCCGGGTCCGGTCCTGGGCCCTGGCCACAGAAACCAGGCAAACAAAAAAGAATATCCAATGCTTCATAGGTGCTGAATAAGGCAAACAGCACTAAAATAAGTCAATTTTTTATTACTATATTCTAATTATTTCTTTATTTCGTAGATTATTACATTTTCTATGAGATTAAGCGTACTGACCCCGGCCGTGTTCCTGCTGTTGCTGGCGGTCTCCTGTGGAAAGAAAGAACAGGCCACTTCCCTCAACATTGAAAAGCTGCCTAAAGCGGGCCCGGAGCAGGTTGAAAAGCTGATTGAGCAGTTTGTTGACGCAAAAGAAGGATCCGTCATTGAAATTCCCGAAGGATATTACGAGCTGCCTACCCAGCTCATTCTCGACAATGTCAACGGTGTAAAAGTAAAAGGGGCCGGCATGTTCAATACCGTGCTATCGTTCAAAACCATGACCACCGGTGGTGAAGGAATGAAGATTGCGGGAAATAATATCCTGCTGGAAGGCTTTACCGTAGCCGACGCCCCCGGAGATAATATCAAAACCCAGCACTGCGAGGGCATCACGTTCCGCCAGGTAAATACCACCTGGACCCACGGCAAAAAGTCAGAGAACGGTACCTATGGAATCTACCCGGTGCAATGCAGGAATGTGCTGGTAGAGCACTGCGAAGTGAGCCACTCGCGCGATGCGGGCATCTACGTGGGACAGTCGGAAAACATTATTGTGCGAAATAACTACGTTCACCAGAATGTGGCCGGCATAGAGATCGAAAACTCAGATAACGCCGAAGTGTACGACAATCATGCAGAAAACAATACGGGCGGAATACTCATTTTTAACCTGCCGGGCCTGCCCAAGCCCTTCGGGTCAGGTACCCGGGTATTTAATAACCTGATCAAAGCCAATAACCACGAAAATTTCGCGATCTTCCAGGACGGTAACCCGGTATCCATGATTCCGCCTGGCAGTGGCGTGGTGATCCTGGCCGGTGACCAGGTGGAAGTGTTCCATAACAAAATCATTGATAACCGTACCCTGGGCGTGGCCATTGCCAGCTACCAGATTACCGACCTGCCCGTTCCTACCCACCCGGGATGGAGCCCCTATACTACCCGCATTTATATTCATGACAATACGTATGAACGTGCAATGGCCCTGCCCGACCTGAGCAAAGACTGGGGTAAGCTGATTGCCGCCAAATGCCTGAGGGCGCCGGATATTCTTTACGACGGCATCCTGGATCCTGCCAAAGGCAAAGATGCCGCCACCAATCCGATGCAGGTTTTTGTAGACGAAAAAACAGAAGACCTCCGGTTTTTCCGGATGGTGATCCCGGATGACGGGAACGTGATGGGAATCCGGATGGAAAAAGATGCCAAAAGCTTTGCCGGGTCATACCCGGTTTCTACAGATGTGTCGATGATTCCGTCAAATAAATAAGTGAAAAACTAAAAGTGAAAAGTTGCGGAACATACTTACATAAATATTTATGCTCCTTAACTTTTAGTTCTTCACTTTTAACTTACCTCTCATGAAAAATGGCTGGCTGATATTGCTATCAGGTATACTCTGGAGCTGCTCGCACTCCGGAACCCCTTCAGATATTGACTTCTCGAAACTTCCGTACAAGACCCTGTCGGAATACGGCCTGTTTACCGGCGACCTGAAAAACTTTTCACAGGCAGAAGGAGTAACTCCTTATGAGCCGGTTTCTTCACTCTTTACCGACTACGCCTTTAAGAAGCGTTACGTATGGATGCCCGGAAATACACATGCCACCCTGCCCGATGACCCGGATGCGCCGCTGGATTTTCCGGATAAAACCATCCTGGTAAAGCATTTTTACTACCCGCTTGATTTCAGGAAGCCCGAGGGTGAAAAACGGGTGATCGAAACCCGGCTGCTGGTCAAAAACCAGGGAACGTGGGAGGCTTATCCTTACCTCTGGAACGATGAGCAAACAGAAGCCACCCTGAAGAATACAGGTGCCTCCATACCCGTCAGCTATACCGATAAGCAAGGAGCAAAAGCAGCGTTCAATTACGTGGTACCCCAGAAAACCCAGTGCCGGAGCTGCCATAACAAAAACGGGGTGATGCTGCCTATCGGCCCCAAGGCGAAACAACTGGCCGGTCAGCTGGAAAAATGGCAGCAGACCGGTATCCTGGAGACCGGTAAAGACCTGTCTGCTATACACCCGCTGGTCAATCCTTTTGACGTATCCCGGCCTTTGCCTGAACGGGCCCGGGCCTACCTCGACGTCAATTGCGGGCATTGCCACAGCCAGTCGGGACCTGCCTCTACCTCCGGCCTGTACTACAACGCCGAAGAAGATCGTCCTTTTCACCTGGGCGTATGGAAGTCGCCGGTAGCGGCCGGTATGGGTGGCGGCGGACTGAAGTTTGATATTCTTCCGGGTCAAAGCAAGGCGTCTATTGTAACCTACCGGATGAACTCCACCCATCCCGGCGTAATGATGCCTGAAATGGGCCGGGTGACCATCCACCAGGAAGGGGTAGAGCTGATTGCCCGGTGGATCGACTCCCTCTGATACTATTCAGAAAAACCCAACCCTGAAAGCAGGATTGGGTTTAAAACATTTTTGTGATCAAATTCTGAGTGTATAGCAAAAAAAATGTTTAGAAATTTCCCGGGCCGCCACCTCCGGGTCGCCCGCCCATAGCGCCGCCGGGCCGGCCGCCGGAGCGGTTGTTTTCCATTTCTTTCGATAAATCTTCTCTCCTCTTCAGGTATTTCTTATACTGGCTGTCGTTCAGCACTTTTCGCATCTCCACATCTTTTTCCAGTCCCAGCTGCTTCATCCGGTCTCTTGTTCTTTCCATCTCTTCTCTTGAAGGGCGCCCGGCCCCCATAGCATTGCGCATGAGGTCATCCTGGGCGTAGGCATACTTCGCCGAGATACGGGTCACAGTGGCTGTCTGATCGTTGTTCAGCTTCAGTTTTTTCTTCATCCAGTGCACCTCCTCTTCCATTACTTTTTCAGGGTCACGGGGTTCCGGCCTCCTCTGCTCTCCCGATGGCTGTCCGCCGCCCGGCGATCCGAACTGGGCATACGAGGTTAACGATACGAATAAGAGCGCCGCCAGAGCGGGCGCAAACCATTTGCTTTTTTTCATTGCTTCTTTCTTTTAAACTGATACGTAAAAACCCGCCCGTTTGCTGCTTCACATGCGTTTGATGCACGCGGTCTTTTATCCTGCCGGCATGTTCCGCTTATGCAGATATTTTGCGGAAAGAGGCTTAAAAAAACGTACATTTGTCCTATGAAAACATTTGCTGATAAAGTGGTCGAGTTCAATCAGAACCTGGTTTATCACGGCCGGCTCCCTGAAAATTTTGCGGTACTTAACCCTTACCTGGGCAACCCGGAAACCATGGCGGTGATGAAAGCATTCTATGGCCAGTACTATGCCGATAACCGCCCTCGGAAATTTCTGATCGGCATTAATCCCAGCCGCCACGGCGCCGGCGTAACCGGTGTACCTTTTACCGACACCAAGCGCCTGGAAAGCGAATGCGGCATCCGGATGACCTCTGCCCGCACCCACGAGGTTTCTTCTGTTTTCATGTACGACATGATCCGGGCCTACGGCGGTCCCGGCGCCTTCTACCGCGATTTTTATATCAACTCGCCCTTCCCCCTGGCCATTGTAAGGCAAACCACCAACGGAAATTTCCTGAATGCCAACTACTACGATGACCCCGCTCTCTTCAGAGATGTAAAGCCCTTTATGGTGGAATCGCTGAAAAAGCACATCAGCCTGGGCCTGGATACAGACGAAGTATTTGTGCTCGGGAAAAAAAACGCGGATTTCCTGGACCGGATCAATAAAGAAGAAAAGCTGTTCGGAAAACTCACTGCTCTCGATCACCCCCGGTTTATCCAACAATATAAATCGAAGGAAAAGGAAATATATATTGCCGGCTATATTCAGATCTTAACCGGAAACTAAGGCCTCTATTTCTCCCTCCTGCCCTGTCTTTATCCGGAAAGCTCTACTACCCCACCCGCTCCAGCTCCACTTTCTTCGGCGGATGGTAGACGAGCGGCACTTCTTCTACCAGTACGCTGGTTTTGTCGAGACCGAAGGCCTGCTCATCGTGTTGTACATACTTTTTAAGCGAGAAGTAGGTATTCAGTACAAACCGTTCGTGGAAGCTGAATTCGTTTTCAATAGACATGTACTTTTCAATGACCACAAATTTGTAATCAATGCTGTCGTTGTATTTGCTTGAGCCGTTGTAGCGGAGATGCAGGTTCAGCTCTTTTTTCCCGATCAGCTCATTAATAATCTGCCTGAAATAAAGCTCTGAGCGGGGTTGAACCCGGAAACCGATATTCAATATAATTTTGATCACCTTGTCATCGACCAGCTCAGAGACCTCATAGTTTAACGTATAAGGTTTGTTGGTACGGTTAATATGGAAAAACCAGTATACATCGGCCCGCTTCGGACGCTTGGCAAAAATAGAATTGAGAATGATCTGCTCTACCTGGTCACGGTGATCGGCCTTGGTCAGGTAGATCAGGTGAGTAGCAAATTTGGGAATGCTTTTATCTTCCGACAACTGCACGATCCGGTCGGTAAACTTACCCAGGTGCGAAAATTTGGTATACCGGTTGTTGATCTTCCGGCCGTAAAAAGAGGTGTACATGACCAGGAAAAACAGACTGCCCACGAGTACCGTAATGTAACCCCCGTCTTTAAATTTACTGAGATTGGCAATAAAAAACGAAACTTCGATAGCACCGAAAACCATCAGTAACCCGATCACCACCATTTTATTCCACCGTAATTTATACCGCAGGAAATACGCCAGCAGGAAAGTGGTCATCATCATGGTCACCGTGATGGCCAGCCCGTAGGCCGCTTCCATGCTGGCCGAGTCTTTAAAGTAGAAAACAATGAGGATACACCCGGCCCACAGCAGGGTATTCACGCTCGGAACATAGATCTGTCCCTTGGCCTCGGTAGGCTGCTTCACCATCACCCTTTGCCAGAAATTCAGGTTGATCGCCTCGTTTATAAGGGTAAATGAGCCGCTGATCAGGGCCTGTGACGCAATGATAGCCGCCAGGGTGGCAATGATAATGCCGGGTACCAGGAACCAGCCGGGCATGACCTCGAAGAAAGGGTTCCTGTCGCTCAGGTAACGCCCTCCCTGGTGCAGCAGCCAGGCGGCCTGGCCCAGGTAATTGGTCACCAGGCAGATCTTCACAAATACCCAGGTAATGTGGATGTTCTCCCGGCCGCAATGCCCCAGGTCAGAATAGAGCGCTTCTGCCCCTGTAGTACACAGGAACACCGCTCCCAATATCCAGAAGCCGTGCGGGTAATGCGTCAGCAGCTGGTAGGCGTAATAGGGGTTTAAGGCCCGCAGCACTTCCGGGTAATGCCTGATCTGGCTGATGCCCAGCACCAGGAGGATACTGAACCACAGGGCCATCACCGGGCCGAAGGCTTTGCCCACGTTTTCTGATCCGAACCGCTGGAAAAAGAATACCATCGTAACGATCAGCACCACAACAGGTACGGGCGAAATATGCTGCAGGCGCTCAATCATGGTCAGGCCTTCGATGGCAGAAGTAACGGTCACCGCCGGGGTGATGATGCCGTCGGCCAGCAGGGCTGATGCTCCGATCATGGTGGGAACAATCAGCTTCTTACCGTATTTCCTGACCAGGGAGTACAACGAGAATATCCCGCCTTCTCCCTCGTTATCGGCCTGGAGGGTAAGCCAGACATATTTTACGGTAGTCTGCAGCATGAGGGTCCAGAAAACACAGGAGACCCCGCCCAGCACCAGCATTTCAGAAATAGGTTTATTACCGATGATTGCTTTAAAGGTATAAAGCGGGCTGGTACCGATGTCACCGTAGATGATTCCCAATGCTATAACCAGGGAGGCAGCGGTGACCTTTTTATTTATTTCGTGCGCATCTCTCATATCCGGTGCAAAGTTCGCCCCGATTCTGTTAGAAGAATATAAATAAATCCCTGCAGGTATAAAGATTTTATAAAGACGATCACTCGAACCGGTACCCCACACCGCTTACCGTGATCAGGTGCCGGGGATGGTTCGGGTCTGCTTCGATCTTCTTTCGCAGCTGGGCCACAAAAACCCGGAGGTACTGGGTTTCTGTCTGGTAACCTACCCCCCATACTTCCTTTAATAAAAACTGGTGGGTAAGTACCCGGCCGGCATTCCGGGCCAGCAGGGCCAGCAGGTTATATTCGGTAGTGGTCAGCTTTAAAACCTGGTCATCGACCTTCACCACGCGGCCGGCCAGGTCAATCTCCAGCTCTCCTGCCGTAATGACCTGCCGGGTTTCTCCTGAATCGTTGTTCCGGATCGCTGAACGCAGCCGCGCCATGAGCTCACCCACCCGGAAAGGCTTGGAAAGGTAGTCGTTGGCACCGTTATCCAGCGCTGCAATGATGTCTTCTTCGCCTTTTTCTACCGACAGCACCACAATGGCTTTCCGGTACCACTCCCGCAGCTGCAGAAGCACCTCGTGCCCGCTCATATCGGGCAGGCCCAGGTCAAGCAGGATCACCTCCGGGATATGGTTGGCGGCCAGCATGAGGCCTTCCTTACCGGTGCAGGCCAGGCGGGTCTGGTAGCCGTGGCTGCTCAGGTTGATCTCCAGCAGCTTCCTGATCTGGGGTTCGTCGTCAATGATCAGTACCTCAGGTTTATTCATTCTTCAGATTTTTTAAATACGAAACCTCTGCCGGCAGGGTGATGCTGAACTCCGCACCGCCCGAAGGGCTGTCGGCCAGCCGGATTTCTCCTTTGTGGGCATCAACAATTCCTTTGGCAATAGAAAGCCCCAGGCCCGTTCCGCCTGTACCCGAGCGCGGCATCCGGTAGAATTTTTCAAATACCTGCTGTCTTTTTTCTTCGGGTATGCCCTTGCCGTTGTCGCTGATAACCATGTGCAGCTGGTCATCGTCAAAGCCCACACTCACCCGCACCTCGGTACCGGGCGGTGTATACCTGACCGCGTTGCTGATAATGCTGTACAAGACAATTTCCATCAGGCCTTCATCAATTTTAAACAGCGGGGCGCGGTCATCGGGTTCAAAAAGAATTGTATGACCGCCCTGGCCGGGCACCGCACCAATGACCATAAATATCAGCTCGTTGATATCGCACCAGTCGCGTTTGAGGGTCAGCATACCCGTTTCCAGCCGGCTCATGTTCAGCAGGTTTTCCACCTGGTTATTCAGGCGGCTGCCGGCAATGTCAATGGCAGCGAGCAGGTCGGCTTTCTGTTCCGCTGTTATCTTATCTCCGGTTTCTTTAAGCGTATCTACCGCCCCGATAATGGTGGCAATGGGTGTTTTCAGCTCATGGGATAACGAGCTGAGCAGCGTATTGTACAGCTGAATAGTCTTTTCTTTCTCCTCCTTATCCCGGGTACGGGCCTCCAGCTTGCGGAGGCGGTTGGTCAGCACGGCATTGACCAGGGCCACCAGCATATAGATAAAAAACAGCAGGGCGCTTTCGGCACTGTTGATCTTGTAATGCAGTACCGGCTCAATAAAAAACAAATTCAGGATCAGGGCGCTCAATACCGCCGAAACCAGCACAGGGAGAATATCAAACAAAACGGCCAGCAGCGATACGGCCAGTAAAAGAATGAGGGCCACGATACGGTAATCCATATAGGGCCGGAACAAATAACACACTACGGAAAGCAGGATCACGAAGCCTGCGCCTATGAGAATCTGCCGGAGAACAGAGATGTGTCTCACTATTCTGTTATTTTTTATGTATTACAAATGTAAAAATATTTGCCCGGCATACTTCTCCGGCTGCAAAAGAATAATTGCGTATTTTTGAAGCTATGAGCAAATTCAGCATTAATCTCCGGCCTTTCCGTGATTTCCTGAAATCGGGTATGGCCGGCGGCGTTATTCTTCTTGGCTGTGTGGTTATTTCCCTTATTGTTGCCAATTCTGCGGCGGGTACTGCTTTTGAAAATTTCCTGGCTACCGAATGGGGACCGTCTGAGCACCTTCGCTACAGCGTGCTCTCCTGGATCAACGACGGCCTCATGGCGGTATTCTTCCTGCTGGTAGGCCTGGAGATCAAGCGTGAGCTGGTTGAAGGCGAGCTGTCGTCGCCCAAGAAGGCCGCCTTACCCATCCTGGCAGCCATAGGAGGTGCCCTCACCCCTGCCCTGATCTTTGCCGTCCTGAACCGGGGAACCGACACCTCTGACGGCTGGGGCATACCCATGGCTACTGACATTGCCTTTGCCATTGCCATCATTACCCTGCTGGGGAAAAAGGTACCGGCCTCCCTGAAAATATTTCTCGCTGCCCTGGCCATCGCAGATGACCTGCTGGCCATACTGGTGATTGCCGTTTTTTACACGTCAGAACTGCATTACCTGTATCTCCTCTACGCCGGCGCGCTGACAGCTCTACTGGTATTGTTTAACCTGGCGGGCGTTAAGAAGCTATACTTTTACCTTATTCCGGGGGTGTTTATCTGGTATTTTATCCATCATTCGGGCATCCATGCCACCATTGCCGGTGTGCTGGTGGCCCTGACCCTGCCCACTACCCCTGATGCCACCGAGTCTCCCCTTGAAAAGCTGGAGCACCTGCTTCTCAGGCCGGTGAATTTCATTATCATGCCGCTGTTTGCCCTGGTCAATACCAACATCCGGTTTGATAATGAAATGCTGAGCGGTGTTTTTACTCCGCTGGGAGCAGGCATAATTCTCGGGCTCGTGTTGGGCAAGCCCCTGGGTATTTTTCTGGTTTCCCGGCTTTCCGTAAAGCTCGGTATTTCTTCGCTGCCCCAGGGAGCGGGCTGGAAACACATCTTCGGCGCCGGTATTCTGGCGGGTATCGGCTTTACCATGTCGGTATTTATTTCCATCCTTTCCTTTACGGGCAGGGCGCTTCCTTTGCTACAGGCCAAATTCAGCATACTTGTGGCCTCTGTGCTGGCCGCCGTACTGGGGTCAATATTCCTTTCTTCCCTTTATAAATCCCCGAGAAAATAAGCTATTTTTGGGCTCAAATTCCTGATCAGATGAAAAAGCAAATCGCCCGTTTCCTGTTCCTGTGTCTTATTTCCGGGTACGCCGTTGCCCAGCAAACCGATATCACCCCGGTCTCCGTTATCCAGGGGCACGGGAAGACCTCTCCCCTGGCCGGGAAGAAAGTGGCGGTAAACGGAGTGGTTACGGCCGTATTTGCCGGGAAAGACAAGCTGAACGGCTTCTTTCTGCAGCAGCCCGAACCGGATGACGATGTGAGCACCTCGGAAGGGATTTTCATTCATGACCCCGCCCAGCTGTTTAAAGGCAAAACCGGTGACCTTATCCAGGTGATCGGAGAAGTGGGCGAGCTGAAAAGCACCCGCAGCTCGCTGACCCATATAAAAAATGTGAGCAACATTTTTACCCTGTCGGAAAACAACAGGCTTCCTGCCCCGGTGACGGTCACACTGCCCAACGATAAATGGGAACAATATGAGGGCATGCGCGTGCGTATAAAAGCAGAAAAAGGAAATCTTTTTGTAACCGAACTTTACCAGCTGGGACGTTTCGGCCAGATTACATTATGCGCTACCGGGCCGGAGAACCAGCCGGGAACCGACGGACGCCTCGACCAGTTTACCCAGTTCAATGCGCCCGATACGGATAGTTACAAGGCCTACCTGGCAGTAACGGAAAAACGGAAAATCGTGCTGGACGACGGCAGCGGGATGCGTAACCCGACCTACCTGCCCTTCGGAAGAGAGGGGAAGCCCTTTGATATGTACCATGCCGTAAGGGGTGGCGACGAGGTAAAAGAGATCATTGGCATTGTAGACGACCGCTTCGACGCCATACGGATCCAGCCTACGGAAACCGTATGGTTCAAACCTTCTGCCAAACGGCTTTATACTCCCCCGAAAATTCCGCAGAAAAGCACCCTAAAGGTAGCGGCTTTCAATGTGCTTAATTACTTTAACGGCGACGGACAGGGCGGAGGCTTCCCGACAGAGCGGGGGGCCAATACCCCCGAAGAGCTCAGGCGGCAGCAGGACAAGACCGTTAATGTAATCCTGACCTCCGGGGCCGACGTGGTTTCCCTGATGGAAATTGAGAACGACGGTTTCGGGGAGTACAGCGCTATCCAGACGCTCGTCCGGGCCCTGAACCGGGCTTCGGGAAATAAGCGGAACTTCGTAGCCTGTGAAGTGGACAACCGGGGCACTGACGTGATCGCCTCGGCTATCCTCTACGATGCCAAAAAAGTAGCGCCGGCAGGTCGTACGGTTTCCATGCCCGACGGGTACGGTACGGCCTCCTTTGACTCTGCGAGACGAAAACCCGTTGTACAGACGTTCCGGGAGCTTCGTTCCGACCAGGAGTTCACACTGGTAGCCGTACACTTCAAATCGAAGGGCATACAGAGTGCCGGTGCCGGCAATGAAGATAAAAACGACGGGCAGGGCCGCAACAACGAGTTACGTGTGCAGCAGGCCGAAGACCTGAAAAGCTGGCTGGATACGCGCCCTACAGGCACTGAAGACCCCGATTACCTGCTCATGGGCGACTTCAACTCCTATGCCCTGGAAGATCCCCTGCAGTACCTGAATTCATACGGTTACAAGAGCCTGTTCCCCATGACGTCTTATTCGTATGTATACGACGGCTTCTGGGGCTCACTTGACCACGCCCTGGCCACGCCCGGCATGACTACCCAGGTAACCAGGGCGGTAAAATGGCATATTAATTCGGAAGAAGCCCCTATACTGGACTACAATACCGAGTTTAAAACATCCGAACAAGTGCAGAGCTATTACGATGCCAGCGTGTTCCGTTCCTCGGATCATGACCCGCTGATCATCGGCTTACGGCTGAAATAAGCCGTTCAGGGCGGTAGTGATTCTAACCGGCTATAAGCGCCGGGTTACAGATCACTACCGCCTTGCCTTTTATTTTTCTTTCCTTAAAATCTTCCAGGGCCTGCACGGCCTCATCCAGGGCATACTCCCGGCCTATACAGGCCCGGATCCGGCCTTCGGAATAATACCGGCCTATTTCGTCTACGTTCTGCTGCTGCTTCAGGGGCTCTTCCCGGGAGAATTTCCCCCAGAATACCCCCCTTATGTCGGCCCCTTTCAGCAGGAGGAGGTTCAGGGGGACAGCCGGAATCTCCCCGGAAGCAAAGCCCGTCACCAGGTATTTCCCTGCCCAGGCCAGGCTCCTCACCGCCGGCCCGGCAAACCGGCCCCCCACGGTATCCAGCACCAGGTCTGCACCCTTCATGGCGGTGATCTCCTTCAATCTTTCCCGGATATTCTCTTCGTTGTAATTCAGCAGGTGATCGGCTCCGTAAGCAGCACACAGGGCCAGGTTCTCCGGGCTCCCGGCAGCGGCAATGACCTCCAGCCCGTAAACCTTTCCGAGCTGAACGGCGGCGAGGCCCACACCGCCCGAAGCTCCCGATACCAGCAGAACCTGGCCCTGCCGGGCTTCTCCCCTGTTCTTTAAGGCATAAAGGGCCGTACTGAAATTGTACATCAGCAAGGCTCCCTCTTTCAGGGGCATCCCGCCCGGTAAAGGAAATACCCGCGTTTCAGGCAGCACGATCTCTCCGGCCAAACCGCCCCACCGCTCTATGGCAAAAACCTCCTGACCGGGGTAAAAATCTTTGACTTTACGCCCGGCTTCCAGCACTACTCCCGTAATCTCACCGCCCGGAATGAACGGAAGCTCCGGTGTAAACTGGTATTTACCTTCCAGGATCAGCAGATCCGGGAAGTTCAGGCCACAGGCAGCTACCCCGATCAGTACTTCGTGATCGCCCGGTTCCGGGGTTTTTACCTCCCGGATACCCGCATGACTCATATCTCCGAAGCGGTCGCAGACCACAGCTTTCATAGGCCTATTGGATTAACAGATCAAAACTAAGGGCTTTTGCGGGTAAGTACATTAAAAATATTCGAGTAAATTTGTATATGATGATGACATTGACCGAAGAGAACTACCTGAAAGCGCTGTTCCACCTCAGTACGGAAAACCCGGCGGTATCGGTGCTGGACCTCAGCAAAAGCCTCGACATTAAAATGCCCACTGTGAACAGCATGGTGAAAAAGCTGGCGGCAAAGGGACTGGTGCTGTACGAAAAATACAAGCCGCTCCGCCTCACGGAAGAAGGCCGGCGGTCTGCCGGGCTTATCATCCGTAAGCACCGGCTGGTAGAGATGTTCCTGGTCGAAAAAATGGGGTTTGGCTGGGATGAGGTGCACGAAGTGGCCGAGCAGCTCGAACACATCCAGTCGCCCAAGCTTTTTCAGAAGATCGATGAGATCCTGAACCACCCCAAGGTTGATCCGCACGGTTCACCCATCCCGGATGAAAAGGGCGTCATTGCCGTTCAGAACTTTGTGGCATTGTCAGAGTGCACTCCCGGAACACTCTACCGTTTTATGGCCGTGGGATCTTCCGATGACCGCTTCCTGCGGCAGATCGACCGCCTGGGCTTCCGGCTGGGCGACACCATCCGGATCCTCGAAACCATGGATTTTGACCGCTCCCAACACGTGATCATCAACGAAAATACCCCGCAAAGCTTTAGTCACCAGATCAGTGCCAATATCCGGGTTATTGCCGTGTAAACGGTACAGGAAATACCCCCCGGTCCCCGGCTGAAGAGCTCCATTTTTCCTGCCTGAGCAAGTAGCTTTTCGTAATAAACTGGCTTCAAAACGTTTAATAATTTTCAGAATATTTTGAAAATTCAAAATATTTATATTTACTTTGAATAATTATTACGTGCTGTAAATACATGGAATTGAAAGAAGCAAAAGACAGGTTTATCCACACCTGGGGTACCCTCTCCACGCAATGGGGTATCAACAGGACCATGTCTCAGATTCATGCGCTGCTTCTGCTCTCCAACAAAGCCCTCAATGCCGACGAAATCATGGAGGAGCTGCAGATTTCACGGGGCAATGTGAACATGAACCTGCGCGACCTGATCAGCTGGGGCCTCATATTCAAACAATTGATCCCGGGAGAGCGGAAAGAATATTTTGTTGCTGAAAAAGATATCTGGAAAATCACCCGCCAGATCAGCCGGGAGAGGAGAAGGCGCGAGCTGACGCCGCTGCTGGAGGCCATGAACGATATCCGGAACGGGGTAAAAGATAACGAAGAGGCCAAAGATCTCCTTAAGATAGTCAACGATATTGATGCCGTGGCCTCCCTGGCCGACAGCACCCTGGAGCTCATCTCCAGGGAGGAAAGCCAGTGGCTGGTGAGCACCTTTGCGCGTATTCACCAGAAAGGTTAATACTACCCTATAAGGCATAGAGTCATTCAAGAATTGTTGTTAAGACCGAAACACGTGTAAAACGCATTCCGTTTGGCCGCAGTCAGCCACTGTAACAGCAATGGATTCTTTTCATTTTTCTTCAATGCCTCTATGCCTTATAGGGTCAAAAAAAAAAAAA